>VOFH01000039.1_pt1:0-110000 | contig 352000 bp, 413 predicted proteins | sample 5384091 | NCBI WGS metagenome assembly VOFH01 (sample SAMN12384727, study PRJNA508395) | human gut metagenome | isolation source: healthy gut G | host: Homo sapiens
CATGCTGAACGCTTTGGGGCTGCTGGATGAAGACGGCAATTTCAAGGTGGATCAAACCATCACGCTGGACGGCCGGGTGTTGACACTGGCGGCTGTCATGGAACTGCTGGAAAATCCCGCCACGGATCTCACCCGTATAGCCGACGTGGATGGGACTCCGGTGGCGCTGGGCGATTTGAAGACCATGATCCAAATCGAACAGGAGCTGCAGCGGATCAAGGACACCTATTTCTCCGGCAGGGAGTTTACCGGGGAAGCAGTGGAGAATCTCAATAGCCTGATGGAGCAGCTGGAGCTGCAGGGCATCAGTTTGCAGTATTCCGCCTCTGCCACAAAGCCTGAGGGCGTTGAGACGGTGGATATGAGCGGCATGATGAGCCAAACGCTGGGGGTTCTCGCAAACAACAAATGGGAATCCGGGACTTTTACTATATACCGCGGAAAACCGGTCGGCTTTTCCTACCGCATTCAAAAAGGCCAGCTCAGCAAGTATATCACCAATGTGGAGGTCTCGATAGACGGGGTGAGTGGGGTCGAGCAAAGCGACGGGTCCTACAAGCTGACCTATGACGCAGGCTCAACTTACAATTTAGGTGGTCGTAAAATCACTGTCAATGTTCAAACCAGAGGAGGGAACTCAGACTGGCTCGCGAATTCTTATTCCTATGGCGACCTGCTGGGGATGATCGAATTTTACGATGCGGAAAATCTGGTGTTCTATGACGGCGCCGGTTATGCCGACCACCATCAGCTCAAGCTAATCAAGACGGTTGGCGTCCCCGCAATACAAACAGTAATGACCGCGCCGAACTATGAGGAAAGATACGAAAGTACAGCCACAATACAGGGGGATATGTTTATTCCTTTGCTGGCAAATGAATACACTACAGCCCTTGGTGCCAACAATCCGGACTTCGTTGCGCTAAGCGATACCATCAGAATTCTGGAGGGCGCCCGCAACTCGGTGCTTCCCGCCGGCTCATCCAAATTTTATCAGCCATACCAAATCGACGCCAGCATCGAGTTTGACTGGAACCCCGGCGAAGAGACCTATACCGGCCTTGCGCCGTATGGCTATAATAGTGACACACAACCCCATGCCCCGTTCTATCTGATGGAGTACAAGTTCGATGAAGCAGATCTGACGCCCACCAGCGGCGACAGAAAGAAACCGGGGAACTGTACGATCAACAAGGGCAGTACGGTCAGCATCTCCCTGCAGTCTACCACGCAAAACAGAGGGGATCAGCGGTACTATCTGCCCTTCCGACTGTATATGAAAAGTGTAATTGACGACCAACCATATGCCTCCGCCACCGTCAATACCAGCAACGTCACCGCCACGCTGGTGGACACGGACGCCCCCACCATTCAAAGCGTCACGGCCCCGGCGGGAACCTATGCCAGCGGACAGTTCGTCCCCATCACAGTTACCTTTGACGAGTTCGTGGATCTTAGAAGCGCCAGCGTGACCATCAATGGCAAAGAGTATACCGCCGCTGAGCTTTCCATGAACAAATACGGTGTCACGGCAATGCTCTGGTATCCAGTGCAGGATGCGGATGCCACCACGGTCACCGTCAATGGTATGACCGGCGTGAAGGATGTTTTCGGTCATACGCTGGATACCACGCCCTATCAAAGCAACTCGATTGCCGGCGTTGAGCCGAAGAGCGTCTTGATGCGCAACGCCCCCACCGCACTGGCCGCCGACTACGACAACGGCAAGGCATCGTTCACGATGAACGCCAACATGGAGCAGGCCTACAAGACCGTATACAGCAATTATCACACCCCGGCAGGCACAGACCCGAAGCAAGCCCCATTCCGCCTCGAGCTGAGGTACGACTCCGCGGTTGAACCAATCCATCTGCAGGTCTATCTGGACACAGAGAAGGAAGCCTTCACCATTGGCGACTATGCAATCGCACCCGCGGCTTACACCCGCACCTATACGGTGACGCTGCAGGCCAACGAGGGCACGAAAGACGCTCCGAACTGGGTGAATGTTCTTCCCCTGACCCGGCAGTTCACGGTGGCAAAGAAAGTTTCCGCGCACACGGTGACCATCGTCCCGGAAGCGAATGACGCCGACTATACGATTTCCCTCGCCGAAGCCGCCCGCCCCACGCTTCGGGCCGAGGTTTTTGGGGAAAACGGTGAGCAGGCCACCTACACCACCGGCAAATGGAGCAGCAGTGACACACTCATTGCCACCATCAACGAGGATACCGGCGTTGTTGCCACCACAGGAACCAAGGTGGGAGCCGTCACCTTTACCTTTACGGCGGACAACGGGACTGTGGACACTGCCGATGATGTGACGGGCGAGTCAAAGCCCTATACCGTGACGGCAGGCAATTCCCTGGCACTGGTGATTCCCGGCGGCGCGTCCATCGTGACGCGGGTAAATCAGCCCGCCACCGTGCTGTGGAGCTCCAACGCCGCGCTGATGGCACCGAACAAAGAGTTCCATTACAGGATTGACCTGTATGCGGGCAACTACACGAATGAGGCGGAGCTGAGCGGCATCCAGCCCGTTGCGTCTTATACCGCTGGCAAAGAGGAAAACAGCGTGCGGATCCCGGAGAATGTGCTCTCCAATCTCTCCAGCGGAAATACCCCGGCCTACACGGTGCAGGTCTCCATGCCGCACCCCAACGCCGGCGGTGAGGACGTCCGCCTGTCGGCACTTGCCTGGATCATCGTGCAGGCACCACCTGCCACGGCCAAGCTGACACCGCCCCAGAGCATTTACCACAAGGATACCGACGGCACCGTCAATATCAACTGGTCGGTGGAAAACGCCACTGACGGGGCCTCTCAGCAGCCCACGCTGACCATTACCCGGGTCACAGAGGACAACACCACCCAAGAGGTGGCCCGTGAGCGCCTATCCGGTACCTCCGGAAGCTTCTCCCTGCCATTACAGCGTGTGAAAGCCGGCAATCTAAAGGACACCTATCAGGTGGTTTTGAGCGTGGAGAACCCTGTTGAGGAAGCTCCCAGCACGGACTCCTTCCCCCTGTATGTCTACGATGCCGACGCACTGAAGGTGCAGGACGGCAACGGAGCAACGATTTCCGCGCTGACCATGGACAATACCTCCAAGGTCAGCGGCCCCCTGCCTACCGATACAGCTAAAATTTTGCAGCTGCGCCAGGAGCTGGGGCTGATCGAGTACATCGGCATCAACTATGACGAGTACGGATGGAACTCCTTTAAAGACGGGATCCAGTGGCTCTCCAGCAACAACAATGCCATTTCCGTCAACTACAAGCAGGGCGGACTGTATGAGGACATCAGAAACTTCTCCTTTGATTCCTACCTTCCCGAAACCAAAATGGCGCTGTCCGCCTTGGCTAACGGCAGCGCAACCGTCACGGCTACCCATGCCGCCACGGGTATGCGTGCCGCCGTACAGGTGACAGCGAAAACGCTGCAAAATAAGTTCTATCTCTTCCAGCTGACGCCTGCAGCGGAAACGACACTGCAATACACCGACGGCAAAGGTGTGCCCAAAACGGTCACGACCAACAGGGAAGGCGTGCTGGCGCTTTACGAACCCAACGGAATCGCCAGTGAGGTGTCTCTGCGGTCCGGCTCCGGCGCGGATATTTATCTGGGCACCATCTATAAAGAAAATCTGCGTTCCGGCGAGCGGGATGCCACAAAACTGCAGCTTTATCCCTTGAATACCTTTAGCCTTCGGCGAGTCGCCCGGGCATCTGTGACGCTCATCACGCCGGGCGGCGATCCGCTGGCGAACAAGACGGTGACCGTTCGCGGCGGTGTTTATAAAAACGGAGGCTACTGCGAGACAGCTCTGCTGGGCTCCAGGGCAGGAGCACTTGTCAGCGGCATCACCGGCGACACCTATACCACGGATGCGGCGGGAAATATAACCGTCTATCTGGATTCCACCCAGTTCTGGTCGGCCGAAAAGGGCGAGAGCAACACCACGGCGCTTTCCGCTCTGGATCAGCTGGAGTACATTCTGGAGATCAGCGAAATTGACAGCAACAATTACTATCCGCTGCTGCTGACCGTCAACGGCAGGCTGGGCGTGGACGATGTAATGCGCACCGCAGAGGGCGTTGTCTCTCTGGAGCGCGTGCCGGCGGGGGAGGCAAACAAGCCCTTCCTTGTGGCGCAAAGCGTTGACTACGGTCTTGCCAACGGTCAGAAGGTGGATGTCCGCAGCTCGACCGGGAAGATCGGGCCCTAACAGCAGCTTCAAAACAGCCATCCTGCACACCACCATGCTCCTCTGGGGCGAGGATATTGCCAACGCGCAGAATTACCGTCTCAGGTTGGCGGACGAATACGGCGTTCTTCCTGCCGCCCAGAGCAGCAGTACCAAGCAGTATCCCTTCTCATCCATCCCCGTAGTGGAAAACGATCTGATTCTCACCGAGGCCACCATGACCACCTCTGGATGGATCGCCGACGGCAAGGATGTGGGTATGAAAACGCAGCTGAGCCTGAACGGCAGCCTGCTGCAGGAGAAAATAATGCCCTTCCGGGTCGTTGATCTGACCCGAGTGCCCAAGGTGACAGAGGATGACCGCGTCACCGGTATTCTGGCGACGATGGGATCCTCCAGTATAGTGAAGCGAGTCGACTTTGGCGGAGTGGGCGACAGTAACATTCTCAAGGTGCTGACCGGACGGCTGGATGATCTGAGCGGTCCGGTGGACACTTCCGTGTTCAAAATGATCATCACCCCCAGCGAAGACCCCTCCGTGTTCCGTGCCATGATTTGGGCCGGGTACAACACGCTGGAGATGGAGGACATGGACTATTCCGAGGACGGCGTGGCGTTGGGTGCGAATGTGCTGACGCAGAGCCTGGAGGTGGGTGTGCCCAGTACCGGGGACCTGAGCCAGATGCCCAGGGAACCTATGATCCCAAGGGGGACTACAAAACCAACTCCCTGGCCGACAATGTCACCAGCACGGATCTCAACTTGCAGTTGGAGGGCTTTTACGAAGCGGAGATCCGCTATAACACCGCCGAAAAAAAGGAGTGGGAGGTTTTCACCGTAGGCGGCGGCTTTACCGCCGGCGTTGGCGTGGGCTTCTCCTTCAGCGTGAACGCCATGGCTGGCCCCGTGCCGTTGACCGCAACCTTTGAGCTGGGCGGTGCCATTCAGCTGGATTTCCGTACCGCAGTGCGCTACGGCCAGCAGGGACAGGGCACAGAGCTTACCTGGAGCGATCCCACGGCCACGGCAGTGAATGACTTTTTGACCACGCTGCGTATCAACGCCTATGTCCACGCGTTTGGCGGCATTGGCTTTGACTATTCGATCGTGGCGCTGAAGATCGGCCTATTCGGCAATTTGGATGTGGACAGTCAGAATAAGTTCCTTTCCCGCACCTATCTCGCCGACGAGACAAAGCGCCAGATCAACGGTCAGGCCCTGGGGATCCAAAGCGAAGTGGGAATCAAATTTGTGGCCAGATTCCTGTTTATCTCCTACGAGGCGGTGATCGCCTCCGGAACCTTGGAGCCACCAAGACTTTTCATGACTGGGCAACAATCGACGAATACTGGAATAACGCCACCAGTGGGCTGAGCCTTGCCTCGCTGCGGACGGCGGCGGCTCAGAGCGGAATGCAGGTGACTTCTGGCAGTGCAACGCTCCAAAGCCGGGACTATCTGGAGCAATATGCCCGTACCTGGGGCCAGCCCCAGCAGCGGATGACGCTGTTCTCTCTGGACTCCACCAGTGGGCTGGAAAACATCCAGACCAATGCCAATCCCACATCCTATCCACAGCTCAGCGATGACGGGAAGGTATTGGCCTACATCAACGACGGCAACAGCAGCAGTATTTACGACAGCCGGGCGCATTTCTCCACCCTCAATGGCGGCGTCTATACTCCCTCCAGTGAAATTGACGCTCCCACAGAGTTCCCCGGCTACGGCGACACGAGCGTTTCTTTGTCTGGCACTGGCAGCTTCGCGGCGGCGGCTTGGGTTCGTATGGGCACCGACCTGCCGGGTAAAAATGCCGGTGATCCCGTGACATTGGAAGAGCAAAACCTGCTGATGAACAGCACGGAGATCGTAGTGTCCGTCTATAACGGCACAACCTGGACTTCCACCCGCCTAACCAACGACGGCACGCCGGATCTGGCCCCAGCCACGGCAGTGGGCGGCGACGGCAAGGCCATCGTGTTCTGGCGCAGCGTCTACACCCCCGATCCCGGTACGCAGGGCAGCAACCTGCTGAACTTCACGACCAGAGATTGTATCATGTACAGTTGCTATGACAGCAGGAACGGCGACTGGAGCAATGCAAAAATGCTTTATAACGGTGCTACCGGCAGCGTGAAGGCGTTGCAGGCGGCCATGCTGCCCGACGGAACCGCTATGGCGGTTTACTCGCTGGACCGCAGCGGAACCGGAGATATCTCCGCCTACGAGATCGCCTATTGTACCGTGGCTTCTGACGGAACTCCCGGTACAGCCATGCTGGCGACCTGTGACAGCAATCTTGACGAAAACCCCCAGGTCGTTGCAGCCAACTTCGGCAGCGGGGATGACCGATTTGTCATCGGTTGGCACAGTGTCCGAGACGGCAGCAGCGATATTCAGCTGTTGGCTGTGGACGGCAGCGGCACCATGTCCAACAGTTTCCCCGGCTCTTTGTCTGCCCTGACCAGCAGCGGTAACGCCGTCGTGGGCGGAGACTTCCGCTTCGCTTCCCTCAGCGGGGATCATCGCAGCCGCAATGATCTTACCATCATCTGGAATGAGACTGTCAATAACGCCAACGGCGCGGTAGATCACGGCATTTTGAAGGCGGCCAAGCTGCGCTATGCCGAAAATACCTACACGCTCTCCGCACCATTGGAACTGGCAGAGCTGCCGGATCGCACGCTGGCTGACCACTTTGATGCCTATGTCAGCGGCAGCAATCAGGTGCAGGCTGTCATTCAGGCCACCTTCGGTATGACGATGAAAACCCGCAGGTAATCGGCAACGTGACCGTTCCGGGTGAGAAAACGATCCTCTATACCGCTACCTCTGATTTTGTCACCGATGCGGTGGCAGTGGAACAGATCGGTGTGGATTATGCCATGCTGGCGCTGAACAGCCTGACACCCATTCGCTTTACCATCCGCAACACCGGGCTGAACGATGTGACAAACCTAACGGTCAAGCTTGGCAGTGGGGAAACCGCCACCCTTACGGAAAAACTGCTGCCCAATGAAAGCACCACCCTTACCGTCTGGCACCATGTGAAGGACCGCGTGACCGACCCGAGCTATACCATCACCGCCGCCGGCGGCATCAACGAAAACGGCACAGTGTATCTGGATTATCCCGACATTGGAATCTCACAAATGGAAGTGATTGCGGAGAGCGCCGGCAAGCGCACGGTGCGCATGACCCTCTATAATTCCTCTGCCGCCACGCTGGCCGGCAAAAAGGGTCGCGAGGTGAAGCTTGCGTTCTATGCGGATGATCTGCATACCAAACCTGCAGTGGCAGCCTGCGCCACAAACGGCGTATCGGTTCGCGATAATGAAATCACCATTTCCGAAGACAGCGCCCTCGCCCGCATCGATCAGGGAACCTTTACACTGGACCTGACCTATGATCTGGGCAAGTATATGAACTCCATTGGCAAAACCGAGATCCCCAATGTGGGTACCTATCTGTACGCCGAGGCGTGGGTGGAAGGTCAGATCGGTGGAACGGGAAGCAATCAGCGCCTGCCGGAGTATGACGGCAGTGACAGCGAGGCCACCGTCCATATGACCGGCGCACTGGCCCGCACCGGAGAGCGGATGACGACAGATGTGACACAGGGGAACGACGGCAACGGTCACAGCACCGCCGCCATTACCCTGCGCAACAACTCCCTGCAGTCTCAGACTGGCACAGTGCTGGTGGCCACGCTGCTGGATGCCGCCGGGACCGTTCTGGAAACGAAAAAGGCCCGTATTGGCGGTGCCATCTCCGGGGAAACCTTCCAGACGGAAACCGTCACCTTCTCCCGGCTTGGCACCCGCGTAGTGGTGCGAGCCGCAGTGCCCGGTAATGACCTTCTGACCTTTGAAGGTCTGGCAGTGGAGCTCGGCGATTTTACCGCCAACGGAACGAACTATACCTATACGCTGCAAAATGATAGCGGAGCAACATCTACGCTAGTCACAGCGGTGTCTGGAAACGGCGAGCCCGTGAGCATCAACGGGCAGGCTCTGTCCACCGGCGGCAGCGCAACCGTTGCCATCCCCAACAGCGGCAAAACCGACATTGTCGTGGGAATCGGTGCTAAAACCTACACGCTGACGATTCTGCGCAATAGCGGCACAGGCGGCGGTGAGCATACTCACAGCTACGGCAGCGAGTGGAAGTACGACGCCGACAACCACTGGCATGAGTGCTCCTGCGGTGACAAGGACGATGTTGCAGTACATAGCTTCAAGTGGGTGGTAGATAAGGAAGCGACCGCAACCCTAAAGGGCTCCAGGCATGAGGAGTGCAAGGTTTGCGGCTACAAGAAGGCGGCAGTTGAGATTCCGGCTGCCGGCTCCACAACAAAACCGACCGATCCTACGCAAACCAACCCGGACACCGGCGCAGAAAGCCCGAAAACCGGTGACAACAGCAATATGATCCTCTGGATCGCACTGCTGTTTATCAGCGGCGGCGCAGTAATCGGCATCAACGTTTACAGCAAAAGAAGAAAGAAAACGCTGAATAAATCAGCTGCGAACCTTTGAGCAAAGGGGCTGTCGCTTTAACGAATGAATTTTCGTGAAGCGGCAGCTTCCTTTTTGCTATTTTAAGGATAAAATCCATCAAAAAACGCTTTTCATTGTTATAGGCTATTATTAAAGACGCACTTTAATAAGCCATTTTTGATGGCTTGAAAATTGTTTTGACAAGTCAAAATTTAGGCACTTTTTATCGAAAATAAATGTGTTCCGGTTCTTCCATTTTGAATCTTATTATGTAGTTTGTTTATGTTTCTCGCCATGGCAAGCAAAGTACTCTCCGCAAGAACATTTGCATTTCCTTTGCTTAAATATCTGCGGAACAGCATATCCTGTTTTAAATCTCCAAAGGAGCCTTCCGCCTGTATGCTTCGGTTTGTCCGGAAGAGAATCCCTTCTTCTGAGAGTATCCGGTCTAAATCTTCTTTTCTATGTTTTAGAAATGTTTTCGCAACCTGAAGTGTCTTTGTCTGTTCTTCCAACGGTGTTTGGCAATTATTCCCTTTGATGCATTCGCTTTTGTAAGGACACCCATCACAGTCCTCACATTTATAAATCGTTTTTTCGCTTACATATCCTGTTTTACTTTTTGAGTGGCGGATATGATCTACACCTAATTTTTTACCATTTCTGCAGGTGTAGATATTTTTTTTACATCATACTCCATATTTTCTATCTTACCGATATCATTTTTATATTTACGGGTCTTGGAAATCTCATAGTTCGCAGGTTTTATATAAGAGAGCTGACCATTTGCTTCCAGAAACAGATAGTTTTCTTCACTTTCATATCCGGCATCTGCTGTTATGTTTTTATATTTGAATTTCAAACGCTCCTGTGCATCTTTCAAAAATGGTATCAGCGTTGTGGTATCAGTAGGCTGGGAACCTATGGTAAGCCATGTGATGTATTCAGAATCTACGCCATGTTGAAGATTATAAGCAGGCTTTAACTGTCCGTTTCCCATGGCATCCTCCTTCATCCGCATAAAAGTAGCATCATGATCTGTCTTTGAATAACTGTTGCGTTCCGCACAGATATGTATCTGCTGGTTATATTTTTTGAGTCGGTTCAAATAACTTTCAAGAGTTTCAATACTCTTTTTGAAGCGGAGTTTTTCTTTTTCCAATCCCATGCACAAACACTATATTTTCAGTTTCTTTTAATGCATACAGTTTTTTGCGGAGCTTTTTACATGCTTTATTTTTATTGTATTTCCATAAACGATTTTTATATCATAAAGCAACTCACACTCAGCTACAAAATCAGCAAGTTTCTGTAAAAGTTTTGTCTGGTTTTTTGTTACTGCCTTCTTCCAGACGAAAGTATACTTATTGGCACTGGCTTCAATTTTTGTACCATCAATAAAAATGGTCTCTCCGGAAATTTCTCCCATATCAAACAATGCATTAGACATTTCTGCAAGGATACGTTTAGAACAGGGAGCAAAATGGATACTTCTAAACCTTGCAAATGTTGCATGATCAGGAGCTGGGGAACCTTCTAGAAGAAACATAAAATTGATATCTCTTTTACAATTTAGTTCCATGGACCGAGAGGAGTAATCCCCGTTCATGTAAGAATAGAGCACAATCTTCAAAAGTGTTCTTGGCGATAAAGAATTTATTCTATCATAAGTAGAATATAGATCAGTCAAATCCATCTCCTCTACAAACTGACTGAGTAACCGCACAGAATCATTATCTGGAATGATTGTTTCAAGATTTAACGGAAGTTTAAGTTGATATCCGTCTGAATTTTTCGTATAATCTCTTTGTAATAATTTTGTTAGTAGCATAACTTAATTTTACACCAACTGCCGGATTCTTTCGAGGTCTGGCAGTTATTTTTTGCACAAGAAAAGAAGCTGCGCACTAATACTTAGTGCGACAGCCCCTTTCGCTTGGACTGGAGAAGAACCACATGATGCAGGATTATCAATCGAACCGCCCCATCAGGCAGCAACCGCCGGGACGATTCACGAACAAGTCAGATCAAACGGTAGAGAGAATCAGAAAAAGGAAGAAAAAAACAGACGCAGCGCCGTATGGTGCTTTGCGGTGCGATCGCCGCACTGGAGCTGCCCTCCATATCCTACGCTTTCGCCTATACCATCGACGGCAACAAAGCTCATGATCGATTACGCCAACGAGTCGGTGCGGGATTCCGAATATGAATTTACCGTTGATGGAAATACCCTTACCTTGATCGGTGGCGAGGGCACGGTCGGCAGGACATACGAGCTGAGCGGAGTATGCGTTACAAGATGTCCGCCTATGATGATTTTACGGAGGAATATGATTATCGTGTGAAATACAACAGAACACACAGATAACAGGGTGGAGATTGTATGGAATTTTAAAGAGATATGATTGTGAAAGAGGTTATTAAAATTTCACAAATTAATTAGTAGGCAGGAGGTGCTTTTTCGTGTATACTATAACCAGAGGTCAGAAATACAGGAAGAACACCGAAGAGATTTGGAGGTGATAAGAATGCTGACAAAGCAACAAAAACACGAGCAGGATATGCAGAGAATAAGAGAATTTCGCCTGTTTGATGACGATTTTTTGAAGAAATGCTTTGAAGATCATGATGAATGTGCGGAGCTTGTTCTGCGTATTATAATGAATAAAGAGGACCTTAAGGTTCTTCATTCTAAAACGGAATATGTCATCCAGAATTTGCAGGGGCGTTCCGTTAGGCTGGATGTAAAGGCTACGGATTCTGAGAATAAGGAATACGATATAGAGGTGCAGCGAGCGGATAAGGGAGCAGGACGAAAGCGTGCAAGACACAACAGCAGTATGTTGGATGCCAATGCACTTGCACCACAGGAAGATGTAAATTTTCTTCCGGAAACATATGTGATATTTATTACGGAGCATGATGTGATAGGAAAGGGAGAGCCGATATACAGAGTAGAGAGAAAAATTCTGGAAACCGATGAATTTTTTTGATGATGGTTCCCACATCCTGTATGTGAATGGAGCATATCGAGGGGATTCGGATATCGGGAAGCTGATGCATGATTTTTCCTGTACCGATGCGGATGATATGTTTTATGGAAAACTGGCAGACAGAGTCAGATACTTCAAGGAAGATGCGAAAGGAGTTGAGAGTATGTGCAAAGCAATTGAAGAAATGAGAAATCAGGAGCGTGAAGAAGTAACACGTGAGTTCGTTGTTCGTATGATTCGTGATGGCGAAACATCCGTTGAGAAAATGGCACGTTATTCCGGCTTGTCTTTGGATGAAGTGAAAGAAATCGTAAAGCAGGAAGCAGTTCTTGCCTGATTATAAGGTGTGCGTATGGGGCAGAGAAATCTGCTCCATATTTGTTGTAAAGGAAGAAAAACAATTTTCAGATACCACTTCGAACGGTGGAAGAGTGGGAAGCAAAACAAGAAGGAACACGATGATACTGTTTGAGGTCACAGTTTGTGACCTCGAAAGAAGGGAGAGGTGGAAGAAGATATATATGTCAGCTCTTACAATGTCAACCATAAGATTTAATGGAATGGAAAGTTGACTTGAAACCAGAACTGTCATATGAGAATAGATTTGGAAACAATGAATATGAACAATGAATATGATGATTTGTCAGTTGAAAAAAAGTGAATTTGGTGGTATGCTAAGAAAGTATATCTATGCTTAACTTTTTGGTTTGCTGAACAAATCAGAAAGGATTGATATATATGGGTAAATCGTTAAATGGTACAGTTGTGGCACAGTAAAGCAAAATTTAAAATACAAAATGCCGAAGAATGGCTTAAAATCAGGAGGTTTTAATAAAATGGAAGCATATAAAAAAGAGTTTATCGAATTTATGGTGGAGAGTGAGGTTTTGAAGTTTGGTGACTTTACCTTAAAGAGCGGTAGAAAGTCTCCTTTCTTTATGAATGCAGGTGCATATGTAACCGGTTCACAGTTATCCCGCCTTGGAGAATATTATGCAAAAGCAATTCACGACCACTATGGTACTGATTTTGATGTATTGTTCGGACCGGCATATAAGGGAATTCCGCTTTCTGTTGCAACAACAATCGCATTCAGTCGTCTTTATGGCAAAGAGATTCGCTACTGTTCTAACCGTAAAGAAGTAAAAGACCATGGCGATACCGGAATTTTGCTTGGAAGCAAAATCAAAGATGGTGACCGTGTTGTTATTATTGAGGATGTAACGACATCCGGAAAATCTATTCAGGAGACATTCCCAATCATTCAGGCACAGGGAGATGTAACCATTCTTGGACTGATGGTATCCTTAAACCGTATGGAAAAAGGACTTGAGACAGACAAATGCGCATTGGATGAGATTCAGGAGAAATATGGTTTTCCTGCAAATGCAATTGTCAGCATGGCAGATGTGGTAGAGTGTTTATACAACCGTCCTTGTCAGGGCAGGCTTATCATTGATGATAAGATGAAAGAAGCAATTGATAAATATTATGAGCAGTATGGGGCAAAATAAACAGCAAAAATGAAATGGGGAAAAGGAATTGAGTCAGAAGACGAGAAAACTGCTTCGTATCGGAGTATGGATTTTATTCGTAATATATCTGGGTCTGCTTTGCTATTTCCTGTTCTTCTCAGAAATGATGGGAAGAACCTATTCCGAAAGAAGCTACCATTATAATCTTATGCCCTTAAAAGAAATCAAGCGGTTTATTATTTACCGGAAGGCACTGGGCGCGAAAGCAGTCTGCTTTAACCTTCTGGGAAATATTGTCGCTTTTATTCCTTATGGAATGCTTCTGCCATTACTGGCACATAACCAGAGAAAGTTCTACCGGGTAGTGCTTTTGAGTTTTGACTTCAGTCTGCTGGTAGAACTGGTACAGCTTGTATCCAAGGTAGGAAGCTTTGATGTAGATGATCTGATTTTAAATACCATCGGCGGGGCAATTGGATATGTTGGATTTTTGCTGGCAAATCATATCCGGTGTCACAAATTTGAGCAGAAAGAATAGACTTCGGTACAAAATGTATCGGGAGAAAGAACATGAGAAAAAAGACGAAGAGGATACAGAAAATATAAATTTACAGAAAAGACACTTTCAAAAAAGAGGAATTACAGCACTTGTTCTGGCACTACTGTCACTGGTCAGTTTTGTGGTGATGGTAGTTCTTGCATTCAGAAGTGCCGGTAATTTAAGCGTATACATAGCTTGCTATGGAATCCTTGCCTTTTTGCAGCATTAGCCGCAGTGATTCTTGCAATCATAAGCCTGAAGGAGGAAAATTCATTTCGTAGCATTCCGTATGCTGCTACATTTTTGTCAATTTTTTCACTGCTTATCTGGATTGCTGTCTATGCAGGCGGTATTCTGTTGTAGGCAAAATTAGAAATATAAAGGATAGAAAGTATGGAATATCAGAATTTAAACGCAGAAGAAAGAGAAGCAATTACAGAACGACTGGATTTGGTGACGGAGCGGATACATGAACGTGCGGCAGAACCGGAGGTTTGTGAGCCGTTCCGTGCTTATTTTAAGGGAACAGCAGCATTTATTGTAAAAACGGAAGAAGTATTGCGGCAGGTATTAAATGACAGCTTCTGCAGCCAGAGCAGGGAAACATTACAGAAGATAAATGAAGCATTGTATGAGGACATTCTGCCGGAACATTATAAAGAAAGCTATGCCAACCCGGATTATGCCTGTGAAACCCTGGGCGAGGAATACGGCACACTCCTTAGCATGCTCTATGCAGAGCTTCGGAGCCTGATTCCTTATGCTTATGAGGGCGATGTGGAAGCCTATACCTGCTTCTGTGAATTGTTTATCCAGGTTTATACCTGTTTTAATGACGAAGAGGGAACAACCCCGAAAGAAGTGCAGCAGGCAATTTACTGGTTTTTCCACGATTACAGTGAATTGTTTACCGAGCGCAGCGTCTGTGAAATGGTAGATGCCAGCCGGGATTTCTTTACCCGGATAGTAATGGATTCTGATTTACAGGATTTAAAATACCTTTATTATTATGGAGAGCCTATCGGAGAAAATGAAATCCGTATGGCAGAGTATATGAACCAGCTTCCACAGGAGAAGATTCAGGCAATGGCGGATACTTATACGGAAGGCTACCGGATTGGATTTGTTACTACCGGAAAAGACTTATCCATAAAATCTACCGTAAATGTGGAGTATGCCATCGGAATGGAACGTATGGTGCGGGCAGCAATTGCAAATTTTGAGAAGATGGGATTAAAACCGACGATTTACCGGGAGGCGTTTTCTTCCTTCCGTAACCGCGGCAACTCCAAGCGGGGCTGCTATGCAACTTCTGTGAACCGTCAGTTTGATTATGACCATAAAGCAGATAAAGCAGTATATTTAGACAAAGCCTTTGTGGAACGCCGATTAGAGACACTCCGGACCGTATATGAAGATAAGAAAAATCTTGCAGCAGGCTACGCAGGTCCGGCTGTAATCGAGGTGTTCGGAGAACCGTTATTTGAGCCGGAAAATAAAAAACTGCCTGCCATTACAGTGATAAGCAGAATGAATTAAATGTCTATTATGCGTCACAGGTACCGGGCAGATTACCAATCAGTATATTAAGGGAGAGGAAAGAAGCTTTACGATTATTGCTTATCCGCTTCCGCAGATTGGCAGTAATTTTGAAGAAATCTTTGATAAGACGGTGGAATTAAATACACTGGATTATACCCTGTACCGGGATATGCAGGCGAAAATAATTGAAGTATTAGACCAGGGCATCCGGGCACATATCAGAGGGAAAGGTGATAATGAAACAGATATGACCGTGGAATTATACCGCCTTAAGAATCCGCAGAAAGAGACCATCTTTGAAAACTGCGTGGCAGACGTGAATATTCCCGTGGGAGAAGTATTTACTTCACCGGTGCTTACCGGAACCCACGGCGTGCTGCATGTATCTTATGTTTATCTCAACGGACTCCGTTATGAGAACCTGAAAATGACGTTTGAAGATGGAAAAGTTGTGGATTACAGCTGCAGTAATTTTGACAGTGAAGAAGAGAACCGGAAATATATTTATGATAACGTACTGATGCATCATGATACGCTGCCGTTAGGGGAGTTCGCTATTGGAACCAACACCACGGCATACCGGATGGCAAAGGATTTTGATATTGCAGATAAATTGCCGATTCTGATTGCAGAGAAGACAGGTCCACATTTTGCAGTGGGCGATACCTGTTATTCCCAGGCGGAGGATACGCCGGTTTATAATCCGGATGGAAAAGAAATTGTGGCAAGGGATAATGAAATCTCAATTCTTCGGAAAGAAGACGAAAGTAAGGCATACTTTAACTGCCATACGGATATTACGATACCGTATGATGAATTAGACTGCATTTATATCGAACGGGCAGATGGCAGTACCGGGGATATTATAAGAGATGGCAGATTTGTAGTGCCGGGCACAGAAAAACTCAATGAGCCGTTGGAAAATAAGACTTCATTTCCGGCGTAAAACAGTGTATACTAAAAGGACAAGTATCTATGAGAAAAGGAGAAAGAAAATGGCAAAAGTAGGAATTGTAATGGGCAGTGATTCAGATATGCCGGTCATGGCAAAAGCAGCAGATATTTTGGAACAGCTTGGAATCGAGTATGAGATGACAATTATTTCCGCACATCGTGAGCCGGATGTATTTTTTGAATATGCAAAGAGCGCAGAGAGCAAAGGATTTAAAGTAATTATCGCAGGAGCAGGAATGGCGGCGCATCTTCCTGGAATGTGCGCAGCGATTTTCCCGATGCCGGTTATCGGAATTCCTATGCATACCACATCCTTAGGCGGAAGAGATTCTCTTTATTCTATCGTACAGATGCCAACCGGTATTCCGGTAGCAACCGTTGCAATCAATGGTGGAGCAAATGCAGGAATTCTTGCAGCGAAGATTCTTGCAACATCAGATGATGCATTATTAGCACGATTAAAAGAATATTCTAAGAATTTAAAAGAGCAGGTAGAAGCAAAGGATAAGAAGCTTCAGGAAGTCGGCTATAAAGAATACATGAAATAGCAGGCGTAAGTGCGTCAACACGCTTTTAGAGTTGGCGAGTGGCGAAATCATTAGGTAAGAACAGTGAAATAGAGGAAAAAAAGAAAAGGGTAGAGAGAAAAAAGTTTTAAAATAAGGTTGAGGAGAATACGAATGAAAACTACACTGATTATTATGGCGGCAGGCATTGGCTCCCGTTTTGGCGGCGGAATTAAGCAGCTTGAGAAAATGGGACCAAATGGCGAGATTATTATGGACTATTCCATTTATGACGCGGTGGAAGCAGGTTTTGACAAGGTTGTATTTATCATTCGCAAGGATATTGAGGCGGATTTTAAAGAAATCATTGGAAACAGAATTGGAAAGCAGGTAGAAGTAGATTATGTATTCCAGGATATCAATGACATACCGGAAGGCTTTACAGTGCCGGAAGGCAGAACAAAACCATGGGGAACCGGACAGGCAGTATTATGCTGCAAAGGCGTAGTGAAGGAACCATTTTTAGTCATCAATGCAGATGATTATTACGGAAAAGAAGCATTCGTAAAGATGCATGATTTTCTGTTAAATCATGAAGAGGATAAGAAAAGATTCAGCCTTGGAATGGCTGGATATATCCTGAAGAACACACTGAGTGATAACGGAACCGTTACCCGTGGTGTCTGTGTGGTAGATGAAAAGAGTGGCTATCTTGAAAAAATTTTAGAGACACACAGCATCTATGCCGATGAAAAAGGAAAAGTACATTGTGAAGAAGCTGATGTGGCAGAATGGATTCACCCGGATGTAAATGTATCTATGAACATGTGGGCTGGCTATCCGGATTTTATTGATTATCTGGAAGAGGGCTTCCGTGAGTTCTTGGCACATATTGAAGACAATCCGATGAAGAAAGAGTATCTGCTGCCAAATATTGTGGAATTGCTTTTGAATCAGGATAAGGCAACCGTAAAAGTTTATGAGACAGCAGACCGCTGGTTTGGAGTTACTTATTTAGAGGACAAACCATTTGTTGTGGATTCCATCCGCGGACTGATTAAAGACGGTGTCTATCCGGAAAATCTTTGGGCATAGAATTGGAGGATTGTAACATGAAAAAAAGAGAATTGTGATTGCATTAGGACATGAAGCATTGGGAACAACACTTCCGGAACAGAAGAAAGCAACCAAGCTTACCGCAAAAGCAATCGGAGATTATATTAAGGATGACTGTCAGGTAGTTCTTTCCCACAGCAATGGACCACAGGTGGGAATGATACATACTGCAATGGCTGAATTTGCAAGAATTTATCCGGAATATACTGCTACTCCGATGTCTGTCTGCTCTGCTATGAGCCAGGGCTATATCGGATACGATTTGCAGAATGCCATTCGTACCGAATTATTAAACCGTGGAATTTACAAACCGGTATCTACTGTTTTAACACAGGTAACCGTAGACCCATACGATGAAGCATTTTATCATCCAACCAAAATTATCTACCGTGTCATGACAGAGGAAGAGGCAGAAGCTGAGGAGAAGAAAGGTAACCATACCGTAAAACAGGGTGAAGGATACCGCCGTATCGTAGCAGCTCCAAAGCCAATGGACATCGTAGAAATTGATGCCATCCGTGCACTTTCCGATGCAGACCAGGTAGTAATTGCCTGTGGTGGTGGCGGTATTCCTGTATTAGAGCAGGATAATAACCTAAAAGGTGCCAGCGCAGTCATTGAAAAAGACCTTGCAGCAGGCAGACTTGCAGAGCTTTTTAGATGCTGACCAGCTCATTATCTTAACCAGTGTTGAGCATGTGTGTTTAAATTATGGCACAGCCAATGAACAGTCATTGGATGAGATGACGGTAGAAGAAGCAAAACAGTATATGGACGAGGGTCAGTTTGAAGAAGGAACCATGCTTCCGAAGATTCAGGCAGCAATCGATTATATCGGTAATTCTGCAGTCCGTTCCGTACTGATTGCCAACTTGGAGGAAGCATTAGATGGCGTCAGCGGATTAAAGGGAACTTTGATTCATAAGTAAGATGATATAAAGGGAAATGTGAGGGAATCTATGAGAACATCAGAAAGAAACACATTCCATAAGGGCAGCAGGCACTCGGCAGTTACCGTATGCCTGTTGCTTGTTATGTGTCTGGTATTTCTGACCGCTTGCGGGAAGGATAAAAAAAGACGATACAGTTGCGAATGTGAATACCGAAGAAACATTAACAAATACAGAGGTACCAACAACAGAAAGTGTAATTGACACCGAAGAAGTTGTAGATACGGAAACAGAAACAGAGACGGAAACAGAGCATGTTCCGGCAGTATTGAATCCGGATACGGTAGTTTATGCAGAAGAGACTGTTTATACGACAACAAGAGTCAATGTGAGGGTAGAACCTTCTACCGATGCAGAGGTTTATAAGAAATTATCTGCGGGAAAAGAACTTACCCGCACTGCAAATGATGGAAGCTGGAGCCAGGTTTCATTGGATGAAGGAACTTATTATATAGCATCCGATTATCTGACCACAGAGAAGCCGCAGGAGCCGGTAGCATTGACTGGAAGTGCGGGAACCGGAATTACATCCGGAAGCGGTGGACATGTCATCTGCATTGACCCGGGACATCAGAGCAGAGGAGACAGTACACCGGAGCCGGTAGCACCGGGATCTTCTGAGACCAAGGCAAGAGTAACCGGAGGAACATCCGGCGTTGCAACCGGACAGACAGAGTATCAGCTTAATTTATCCGTCAGCTTAAAATTGCGGGATGAACTGGTTGCAAGAGGTTATACCGTAGTCATGACAAGAGAAACCAATGATGTGAATCTCAGTAACAGCGAGCGGGCAGCCATTGCAACCAATGCGGGAGCAGAAGCATTTGTCCGTATACATGCCAACGGATCTACCAACAGCGGAGCCAATGGGGCTATGACAATCTGCCAGACGGCGTCCAATCCGTATGTAGGAAGCTTTTTACAGCCAGAGCCGTTCTCTTTCCCAGAATATACTGGATAGTCTGTGTGCACAGACCGGTGCAAAGAAGGAATATGTGTGGGAGACTGATACCATGAGTGGAATTAACTGGAGTACCGTACCGGTAACAATTGTTGAAATGGGATATATGACAAATCCCACCGAAGATTCCAATATGGCAACGGACTCTTATCAGACTCAGATTGCACAGGGAATCGCCAATGGGATTGATGCTTATTTTGCCGGTAATTAGGCAAGATAATTAATGACAGCAAAGAGAATGAGATCTTCTTTTGGAGAAGCATTTGCAATGCTGTGGGACTCTCCGCTTTTGCAGACGCAGGTATCACCGGCTTCTAAAGCAACGATGGTTCCGTTATCGTCATAGGCTGCATGACCGGAGAGAATGGTGATGATTTCTTCTTCCCCTTCATGCATATGCTTTCCGAGAGAACAGCCCGGTCTTAAGATGAGTTTTGCAATCATCTTGGCTGGGCTTTCATAGTCTATAGGATTGACGGAACGGATAATCTCAACCGTGCCGGTTCCGCCTTTCATATTTTCGTTAAAAATATGTTTTAATTCAGATGCTCTATGATACATATATTACCTCCTGAATAGTTGTGCTATGCATTACAGTATAGTCAGTGAGCAGTCAAATGTAAATATGTATTGTGATAGAAAATTATTGTCAATAAGAATGAAAAAGAAATACAGGAGACCTTTATGAATTTATTATCAGCAGAGAATATAACCAAGACATTTACCGGAAGAAAGTTATTTTCCAATGCCTCCTTTTATTTGCAGGAAGGAGAGAAAGTCGGAATTGTGGGAATTAACGGAACCGGAAAATCCACTTTACTGAAAATGCTGGCAGGCTTAGAGGAACCGGATGCCGGAGAAATCACCAAGGCAAATCATGCGGTAATCCGCTATCTTCCGCAGATGCCGGAATTTGGAGAAGAAGAGACTGTTTTAGAAAGTGTACTGGTAACGGCACACCGGAAAAATCAGGCAGATGCTTCCGGGGAAGATTATCAGATGTGGAATTTAGAGAGCAAGGCAAAATCCATGCTCACAAGACTTGGCGTATATAATTTTGAAGAAAAGACGAAAAATTTATCCGGTGGGGAAAGAAAACGTCTGGCTCTTGTGGCAGTGCTTTTAACACCCTGCGATATTCTGCTGTTAGACGAGCCTACCAACCACCTGGATGCAGATATGGCAGAGTGGCTGGAAGGATACTTAAAGGGCTTTAAGGGAACACTGATTATGGTAACCCATGACCGGTATTTTCTGGACAGCGTATGTAACCGTATTGCAGAAATTGATAAAGGCTCCATTTACAGTTATCAGGAAAATTATTCCGGTTATCTGAATCTGAAGCAGGAGCGTATGGATATGGCAGTTGCCGGGGAACGGAAGCGGCAGTCCATCCTTCGCAAGGAGATCGCCTGGATGCAGCGGGGCGCAAGGGCAAGGTCTACCAAGCAGAAAGCCCATATCAAACGTTATGAGAATCTTAGAGACCAGTCGGGACCACAGTTTGATAAGCAGGTGGAATTGAGTTCGGTTTCCAGCCGTATGGGAAAGACGACGGTAGAGCTTCATCATATCAGTAAATCCTATGGAGAAAAAAAAGCTGATTGAGGATTTTTCCTATATCTTTCTTAAGAATGACAGAGTCGGATTTGTGGGACATAATGGATGCGGTAAGACCACTTTGATGAAGATTATCGATGGCAGGGTAAAGCCGGATGCCGGAGAACTGGTTATCGGACAGACCATAAAGATAGGCTATTATTCCCAGGAGATTGAAAAGGATGCATCGGCGGGAGTTGCCTATATGGATCCGTCTTTAAAGGTTATTGAATATATCCGCAATACTGCAGAATATGTCCGGACAGAGGATGGACTGGTGTCCGCATCAGCCATGTTGGAGCGTTTCTTATTCCCACCGGAAGAACAGTATGGTATTATCGGAAAACTTTCCGGTGGAGAAAAGCGGAGACTGAATCTGCTTCGTGTATTGATGGAAGCACCGAATGTACTGATTTTGGACGAGCCAACCAATGATCTTGATATTACCACACTGGCAATTTTAGAGGATTATCTTGATAATTATGACGGTATTGTGATTACGGTATCGCATGACCGGTATTTCCTTGACCGTATCGCAAAGCGGATTTTTGCATTTGAACAGGGAAACATAAGACAGTATGAGGGCGGTTATACGGATTATCTTGCCAAGCGGCCGGAGGATGAGACAGCAGTGGGAAATGCAGGCACAGAGACTTCCGGGAAGAAAGCAGACCAGACGGAAAACGCAGATGCCACAGAGAATGCCGAAAAGAAGGATTCCAGGGCGACCTGGAAGAGTGGCAGGAAGTTGAAATTTACCTGGCAGGAGCAGAAGGATTATGAGACCATCGAGGACGATATTGCAGCTTTGGAAGCAAAGTTAGAAGAACTGGATGAGAAGATGGGAAGCTTTGCCAGTGATTTTGTAAAATTAAATGAGCTGACCCAGGAGAAGATAAAAGTGGAAGATGAATTAGAGCATAAGATGGAACGCTGGGAGTATTTAGAAGAACTGAATGCCAGAATAAAGGCTCAGGACAGGTAGGAGATAAGGCTATGGAGAAGGAAAAAAACAGTAAGAATATTATGGATTATGCAACGGTTACACTCTTAGATGCAGAGAATGCCATTGAAATCATTGACCAGACAAAGCTGCCGGGAAGCATAGAACTGATCCGGTTAAAAAGTGCGCAGGAAATCTGGAATGCCATTTATTTATTGAAAGTCCGTGGCGCACCGGCAATAGGTGTGGCAGCAGGCTTTGGCATTTATCTTCTGACAAAAGAAATTGAAACAGAGGATTATGAAGTCTTTTATGAAGCTTTTCAGAAACAGAAAGAATATTTGAATTCTTCCCGCCCTACCGCAGTCAATCTCTCCTGGGCATTAAACCGGATGGAGAAAGTCTGTATTGCAAATAAAAATAAGCCGGTTGCAGAGATAAAGGAATTGCTTCATAAAGAAGCCCTTGAGATTCAGGAAGAAGATATCCGGGTCTGCAAAAGTATCGGAGAACACGGGCTGACACTGGTGAAGCCGGGGGATGGCATTCTGACGCACTGCAATGCGGGACAGCTCGCCACGAGCAAATACGGTACGGCGACGGCGCCGATCTATCTGGGGAGGAACGAGGCTATCATTTTCATGTCTTTGCAGATGAGACAAGACCTCTTTTGCAGGGGGCAGACTTACTTCTTTTGAACTGCATGCAGCAGGGGTGGATGTGACCCTGATTTGTGATAATATGTCTGGCACCGTCATGAAACAAGGACTGGTACAGGCAGTATTTGTAGGCTGCGACCGGGTGGCAGCCAATGGAGACACCGCAAATAAAATCGGAACCTCCGTTGTGGCAACGGTAGCAAAGCGGTATCATGTACCTTTTATGTCTGTGCACCTACCTCTACCATTGACTTAAATACAGCAACCGGAGATGACATCTGTATTGAAGAGCGTCCGGCAGAGGAAGTGACGGAAATGTGGTATCAGGAGCGGATGGCACCGGAAGGCGTCAAAGTATACAATCCGGCATTTGATGTGACAGACCACGATTTAATCAGCGGAATTGTAACAGAGTATGGAATCGCAAGAGAGCCATATACGGAGAGCTTAAAAGAAATCCTTTCGAAGAGAAATGCATAAGGTATCAATTTTTGTGCAAACTGATATCTTGAAAAGTAGCTATCAGTAAGGTATGATAGTAATAATGAGGTTTTAATAAAAATATAGGCGGTGTCGATCACGTACACCGCCTGTTTAGCGAAAAGAGGGAATAGAAATGGCAATAAAGTTTCAGAAAGAGCCAATGAATGCACATTCATCCATAAAGCATGTAATCGGCGTAGTCAGCGGTAAAGGTGGTGTTGGAAAATCTTTTGTCACAGCATCCATGGCAGCCGCTATGCGTAAGAAAGGTTATGAAGTAGGTATTATGGATGCCGACATTACCGGACCATCCATTCCAAAGATGTATGGAATTCACGGAAAAGCAGTCGGAGATGGAAAAGAGATTCTTCCGGCAGTGGCAGAAGACGGAACCAGGATTATGTCTGTAAATTTATTGGTTGATACAGAAGAAACACCGGTTGTATGGCGTGGACCTGTCGTTGCCGGCGTAGTAAAGCAGTTCTGGAGTGACGTGGTATGGGGTGACATTGATTACCTTTTCGTAGATATGCCACCGGGAACCGGAGATGTTCCACTGACTGTATTCCAGTCTCTTCCGGTAGAAGGAATCATTATCGTAACTTCTCCGAAGGAACTGGTTCAGATGATTGTAAAGAAAGCATATAACATGGCAGGGATGATGAATGTTCCTGTCCTTGGAATCGTTGAAAATTACAGCTATTTAAAATGTCCGGATTGTGGAAAAGAGATTTCCTTATTTGGAGAAAGCCATATTGATGAAATCGCAGCAGACCTTGATTTGTCCGTTCTTGGAAAACTCCCATTGGACCCGGCATATGCAAAAGCTGCCGATGCAGGACAATTTTATACTATGGACAACCCATATATTGCCAAAGCAATTGAAGCGTTGGAACAAATTTAGATAATAACAGGTAATCTGCCATTTCGGTGGGTTACCTGTTTTATGCGGGAAAATATGTTTCCCGTAGTTAAAGCGGATGCAGCATAGCAACAGAAAAATGCATGAAAAGCACCGCAGACGTGGAAAATAAAATTCCACGGATATCACACATTATATTTTAAGGAGGAGCTTTCGTTATGAACGAACGAAAAGACGCAATTCGCGACGCACGGACACTTGGTGTTCCAAAGATGCTGTTGTTAGGACTTCAGCACATGTTCGCAATGTTTGGTGCAACCATTCTTGTGCCGATTCTGGTGAACAGCTATTTTGAGGGAGAAGGCCTTTCCGTACAGGTTACTTTAATCTGTGCCGGTCTTGGAACTTTATTCTTCCACCTTTGTACTAAATTAAAAGTACCTGCATTCTTAGGTTCATCTTTTGCATTTTTAGGAGGATTTTCTACGATTGCACAGTTGAATACCGGAATCTTTGCAGACATGACCATGGGAGAGAAGCTTCCATATGCCTGTGGTGGTATTGTTGTTGCAGGAGCTTTATATCTGATTCTTGCACTTGTTATCAAAGTCGTAGGAGTAAAGAAAGTAATGCGTTTCCTGCCACCTGTTGTAACAGGACCAATCATCATCTGTATCGGTACTTTCCCTTGCACCATCTGCAGTAAACAATGCATCCACCAACTGGATTCTTGCACTGATTGCACTGGCAGTTATCATTATCTTTAACATCTGGGGAAAAGGAATGTTCCGCATTATCCCAATTCTTTTTAGGTGTTGTCATTTCCTATGCAGCAGCACTGATTATGCAGGCAGCAGGACTGACTAATCCGGATGGAAGTGCTATCTTAAACTTTACCGAAGTAGCATCTGCAAGCTGGGTAGGACTTCCTCCATTCCAGTTATGCAAATTTAACCTGACTGCAATCTTGGTTATGGCACCAATCGCACTGGCAACTATGATGGAGCATATCGGAGATATGTCTGCAATTTCTGCAACTGTTGGTGAGAACTTTATCGAAGATCCGGGACTTCACAGAACCTTAATCGGTGATGGACTTGCAACCGCATTTGCAGGTATGGTTGGTGGTCCTGCAAATACTACATATGGTGAGAATACCGGTGTATTGGAATTAAGCCGTGTGCATGACCCTAGAGTGATCCGTATTGCAGCTGTATTTGCAGTTATCTTAAGCTTTATTCCGAAAATGGCTGAAATCATTGGTTCTATGCCATCTGCAATCATCGGTGGTGTCAGCTTCATGCTTTATGGTATGACTTCTGCAATCGGTGTCAGAAATGTAGTAGAAAATCACGTTGATTTCACCAAATCACGTAACTTAATCATTGCAGCAGTAATCTTAGTCAGCGGACTTGGATTTTCCAAGGGACTTACCTTTACCATTGCAGGAACCAGCATTACTTTAACCGGACTTGCAATCGCAGCCTTAGCCGGAATTATCTTAAATGCAATCTTACCGGGTAAAGATTATCATTTCGGAGATGATCCAAAGGCAGATGCCAACCGTGGACTTGATATGAATCCGATTCAGGAAGAAGATATTCAGTAAGAAACAGAAAGCAATTCATTTAGAAAGAAACAGGTCATATCCAGCTTGTGAGGGCTGGGGTGACCTGTTTTTGTGTTGCTTGGGAATGGCTGGCGTTTAGTTTTTTTAATATTTCATTAAGTTGTTTCGAAATCAAAGGAAACACGGTATACTATAAGCAGCAGTAAAAGTGATGAAAATGTGGAGAAAGAAGAGGAACATATCATGTTAGAACAGTTATTACATATAGATGGGCAGATTTTATTATGGATACAGGAGTATCTGCGATTCCCGGCACTGACTTCTGTGATGAAGGATATTACGAATCTTGGAAATGCGGGAATCTTATGGATTCTGATAACCATTGTGCTTTTGCTGGACAAGAAGACGAGAAACGTAGGCTATATGTCGGCACTGGCATTAATTGGTTCGTTAATTGTAGACAATATTTTACTTAAAAATCTGGTGGCAAGAACCAGACCCTATGAAGTGGTTGATGGATTGAAGCTTTTAATTGAAAAGCAGTCAGATTATTCTTTCCCATCGGGACATACCGGAAGTTCTTTCGCATCAGCAATTGTATTATGGAAAGAGCTTCCTAGAAAATATGGAGTAATGGCATTAATTGTAGCTGTTCTGATTGCATATTCACGGTTATATGTAGGGGTGCATTATCCATCGGATGTGTTGGCAGGAGTGGTGATTGGAACCGTACTGGCGTTAGTTTCGGTATGGCTGGTAAAAAGATTCAGGGGCAGAAGAAACTTGTGAAATAAGAGAAACATTTCTGAACTAGAGACAAAAAATAGAGAATGATAGGAAGCAGAGAAGAGCCAGAAAACAGAAAGCAGACTCAAAGCAGGAGGAGAAGGATGGAATTACAGCAGGCGGTGGAATTATCAAAGCGGGTTCAAAATGAAATCAAAAAAAGCGTAAAAGGAAAAGATGATTGTATCAGGAAGGCATTCTGTGCAATTTTAGCAGGAGGACATATTTTAATTGAAGATGTACCGGGAGTGGGAAAGACAACGCTGGCACTGGCTTTTTCGAAGGTATTGTGCCTTGAAAATCACAGAGTACAGTTTACACCGGATGTACTGCCGGCAGATATTTTGGGATTTTCTATGTATGATAAGGAGCAGGGCGGCTTTTATTATCATCCGGGTGCAGTCATGTGCAATCTGTTTTTGGCAGATGAAATCAACCGTACTTCTCCAAAGACCCAGTCAGCCCTGTTAGAGGTTATGGAAGAGGGAAAAGTGACGGTAGATGGCATCAGTCATCCGGTTCCGAAACCATTTCTTGTAATGGCAACCCAGAATCCGAAGGGAAGTGCCGGGACACAGATGCTGCCGGAATCCCAGTTAGACCGTTTCATGATTTGTATGAGCATGGGATACCCGGATTTGAAAAGTGAGATTGAGATTGCCAAAGGAAAGAGCATCGGACAGAGCTATGAGAGCATAGAAGGTGTGATGACAGGGGCGCAGCTGCAGGCAATGAAAGAAACCGTAGAAAATATTTTTTATACATGACAGAATTTATGAATATATGATGGCGCTGATTCATGCCACCAGAAAAAATCCTTATATTGAGCTGGGCGTCAGTCCGCGTGGAATGGTGGCACTGACGAAAATGGTGCGTGCCAATGCATTTTTAAATGAGAGAGATTATGTGATTCCGGCTGATGTGGAGGATGTTTTTATGATGTCACAAAGCATAGAATCATATTAAATACCAAAGCACGGGTCACCGGGGTGTCCGGGGAAGCAGTTCTTGAAAAAATTATGGAAGATACCACAAAACCAACTTCATTTAAGGGAAAAGAGTAGCCTATGGCAACAGGACTGATACTTGTACTTATTGTTGGTGCATTAGGATATCTTGGAACCATTTATACCAGCCCGGCATTGATACTTTTGTCGATTTGCTGCGGAGAAATGCTGTTTTTAGGCTATGGCTATATTTTATATATGATGCTTCGGGTAAAATGCCGGATTCAGATTCCGATTGTTATGGCAGAGCAGGAAGAAGGCGTTATGATCTGTGCGGTGACGGAAAACCGGAGCAGGCTGCCATTGCCGAAGGTTACCGGATCGATTATCAGAACTCCTTTGGCAGAAAAAAAAGAGAAAGTTATCCATACAGATGGCAGCGGATGCAAAGAGCAGCAGCCGGATGAGCGTGGAGGTAGCAGCAAAAAGCAGTGGAAATTATACATTCCGGCTGGTTCGGGTAAGATTTTATGCCTGCTTGGAATCGGCTATCTGACCAGGTATGTGCGCTATGAGGAACGGCTTTCCATTATGCCAAAGATAACCCCGGGCATGATAGAGGTGGGATTAGCTTGCCGGTATTTTCAGGGAGAAGCGGAAGTATATGATGATAAAACCGGAGGAGATGATGTGTCGGAGGTGTTTCAGATCCGTTCCTTTCAGCCGGGAGATAAAATCCAGAATATCCACTGGAAGTTATCTGCAAAAGAAGATGAGCTGATGGTTCGGGAAAACAGTCTGCCGATGGGCTGTCCGGTGGTGATTCTGCTTGACATCAGCGGAGGGCAGAAAGAGACGGAGAAGCAGAGAAACCACTTTTTTGAAATGGTAATTTCGATTTCTTTTGGACTGGTGGAAAAACAGTGCCCTCATTATATCGCATGGTATGATGAAAAGGAACATGACCTCATCCGGGTAAGGGTAGATACAGAAGAGAAGGTATATTATTTTATTCTGCTTTTGTATGGAGCTGTTCAGAACCGGGAAAAGATGGATATTGCACTTTTATATCAGGAGAAATACCGGGGTGAGACAGCAGTTACAAAGATAGAAATGAACCTCGCAGGAAAACTTATTGTGGCAGGAACGGAAATAGAAGATTTCGCAAAAGCGGAGATTAGAGTATGAGAAAAAAGAAGAAAACATATGCATCGGTTATGAAAAAGACTGGAAACATACGGTATTCGCAGAAAGGACGGCGGGCAGGAAAAATTGCATTGCCGCCGCAGGTCATGCGTGTGGGAATGCAGAGCCTGCTGGCTGTGCTTTGGGAGATTGCCATGTTCTTTATATTTGGAGACATCTTTCTGACTAACCGGTTTGGAAAGCCTGCATTGATATGGGTTTCTGTTTCTGCGGCAGCATTGACGGTTTTTTTTCCTATTTTAAGAAGGCGGACAAGTGGCTGCTGCCTGTGGGAGAACTGCTGGTGGGACTGGTGCTTAGCCGGAAAGAGCTTTACCCAGGGCTGGCAGGACTGATCCGGCTGGTAGTGCAGAAAATCAATATGTACTATAATGTGCAGATTGTATCCGGATTTGAACGGTATCTTGATTTAAATCCGGTGGTAGAAGTAACAGCATGGCTGTTAGTTATCTTGTCTATTCTGCAGATTTATTTTCTGGTGGTAAGAAAACGGCTGGCTGGAGTGTTGATTCCACCGCTACTTCTTATAATGCTGGATTTTGCGGTGGGCTATGCACCATCAAAGCGGGCATTGATTTGTTTCTCACTGGCTGCGGCAGGAAGCTTTGGTTACCGGGCTGCCGGCCGGGTGGAATTAAAGCAGTTGGAATATCTAAGGCAGAAAGCAGTATGCCTTTTTCTGGTGGTGGCGGTAGTTGTTTCTTCGCTGGTATTTAGAGTGGTAGATCCGAAAGCCAAAGAAATGGTGGCAAGAAGAAGTGAAATTGAAAAAGCTGCGCAGGATATGGCAACAGAAGTGGCAATGACAGCTACCAATCTTTTGGCAGAAATTCCTTTTGGTAAAGATATTTTCTCCTTCCATCAGCCGGGACGGGTCAGCAATATGGCACCGGAATTTGAGGACAAGCCGGTTATGGAAGTGACTGCTTATCAGATACCGGATGATACGGTATATTTAAGAGGTTATGTAGGCGATTATTACAAAAATGGAAGCTGGAAGACTTATGATTCCAGTGATTTTGTGACTGCCATGCAGGAAGTGGACAGCAGCCTTAAGGAACAGACCGCGGGACAGCAGGTACAGAATATTCTGGCATATACCCAGAGCTATTATACCTATTACTGGGATACCATTTACCGGGTGCAGTATTTTGATGAGAAAGACCCCTATGCATACCTGCCATACTATACGTTGGCAAGCTATTACCAGGATGAACGGCAGCCCGCCGGGGTTCTTATGGATGGAGACCGTACTGTGCTCCGGAATGGCAATGACGTTCTGGAAGTAGACGGAACCATAAGAAACAGCATGTCACATCTTTATATGAATGCTTTGTTTACAGCAGATTTGGCAGATGGTGCTTATGTGGACCGGAATGAGACACTGAGCGAATCGGAAGTAAATGAAATTATAGAGAATATGAATAGCTGGCGGTATGATTTGGCTGGGTTTAACAGCAAATTACCGGAAGACGAATGGGCATTTATAAAGAAATATAATAAGTGTACGGAAAAATATACGTATGTGCCGGAAAATCTCACGAGAATCCGGGAACTGGGAAATCAGTTGGAAGCGGAGTATGAAAGAGACTATTCGGATTTTGTAGATAACCGATTTACTGTGAATGGTACTTATTATGATGATATTTATAACTTTAAGGAAATCTATGCAGTCTATCTGGTGAAACGGGAACTGGCGAAGTGTAACTATAATCTGAATTGGACAATGTGCCATGGGGACAGGATGTAACAGAACATTTTCTGTTTGATACGAAGGAAGGCTTCTGTCAGCATTTTGCCAGTGCGGGAACACTGCTTCTGCGGCAGATGGGAATTAAGGCACGGTATGTCAGCGGCTATGCTGTAAGTACATCGAAGTTTAAGAAGGACAGTGATGGTAATTATACGGCAGAGGTTCTTGATAATCAGGCACATGCCTGGACGGAAATCTATATAGACAGTGTTGGCTGGGTGCCGGTGGAGATGACGCCGGGAAATAAAACCGGCATTGACCGTCTGGAGATTCAGCAGGAAAGTGACAGCATTACCATCCGGATGAATGATGGCAGAACAGCTGACCTAATTACGCTGGAGCGAAGTGATTATCAGGACAGTTCCAAAGATGACAGTCAGTCGGATTTATCCGGCAGCGGAATGCCAAATACGGAAAATCAGAATACAAAAAATCAAAACACAGAAAGTCAGGATACAGAAAACCCGGATACGGAAAATCAGAATACGGAAAATCAAAATACAGAAAATTCCATGCAGGATGGCAGCAAGGCAGGAAAACAGAATCAAAAGGGAAGCCGTTTAAAGGTCATTTTGATTGTTGTGGTAATCATCATTCTGCTTCTTGCAGCAGGTATCTGGTATTACTTAAGAGAGATAGAAGGAAAACGGAAGAAGGGAACACATAGTTACAAGCGTATCATCCGTTGGAATTCGAACCAGATTTATCGCATTTTACGGCGGAAGGGCATTGTAAATGCAAAAGTACAATCCGACCGGACATTCTGGGAACAGCTTTTAAATTATGGGGGCTGGAGCATGGAAGAAAAGGAGCGTTATCTTCAGATTCTTGAAGTGGCAGCGTATAGCCATAAGAAACTTACCAGAGAGGATGTGCAGTTTGTACAGAAGCTTTACCGGAAACTGAAAGAATAAAAAGAGAAGCTTTGCAAAAAAACAACAGCCGCGCCAGTGTATACACTGATACGGCTGTTGCGATGGCATTATACGGTTTCCGGTTCGTCGTAATCAACACCAAAGGTTTCTACGGTAACGGTTTTCATTCGCTGGTCTTCCATTGGACGGTCGCTGTAGTCGGTTGCAACTTCTGCGATTTTATTTACCACATCCATGCCTTCGATGATTTTACCGAAAGCAGCGTAAGCACCATCTAAGTGTGGAGCATCCTTATGCATGATAAAGAACTGGGAGCCGGCAGAGTTTGGCATCATGGAACGAGCCATGGAAAGAACGCCTGCAGAATGCTTTAAGTCATTGGCAAAGCCGTTCTGTGCAAATTCACCCTTGATACCATATCCTGGACCGCCCATTCCGGTTCCTTCCGGGTCACCACCCTGAATCATAAAACCGTTGATGACACGATGGAAGATAAGTCCATCATAAAATCCCTTTGTTGACAAGGCTGATAAAGTTATTTACTGTGTTAGGAGCAACCTGCGGATATAATTCCGCTTTCATAATATCTCCGTTTTCCATTTCAAATGTAATAATAGGATTCTGAGCCATTGTAAGATACCTCATTTCTGTTCATTGAATTCATCCTGCATAACAGAATGTAGTTCTACTATAGCGGAAAAAGGCTTTTTGTAAAGAAAGAGAGAAGGAAATATGTGTCACTGGAATACTGTAAACTGGAACTGTATCATACGAAAAGAAACATTAGAAAAAAACTTTCTGAAGAAGAGAAACATGCATTAAGCCGCCTGCAAAAAGAACTGTCAGAGCAGAAAAAAGTGGAACTTCTTTTTACAGATGCTGATTTGGAAAAAGATATCACATTTTTACTGAGCGGACATCATGTAAAGCCGGAGGAATGTATGCTGCTTGCAACAGAACCGGAAGAAGTGGCATGGGCGAAAAAGGATGCAGATTCTGACTCAGACCAGCTTACCGTTATAGGATATGAAGTACCGGATTTTTCAAAACAGATGCCTTTAAGCAATGTGGATATACTGCTTCTTGGACTGGAAGAAGTGGACACAGAATTTTTACTTCGGACATTTCAGCGGAAGCATCACCTGCCGTGGCGGATATTAGAGACAAAGCGGTGTTATCTAAGAGAGATTACGTTAGATGACATGGACGATTTATTTGATTTATATAATAAGAAGGGAATCACCGATTATATCGAGCCCCTTTACGAAAGGCAGGAAGAGGAGGAGTACCAGAGAGCATATATTGAAAATATGTATGGCTACTATGGATATGGCATGTGGCTGGCAAAGGAAAAAGGTACCCACCGGCTGATAGGAAGAGCCGGAATCGACTATCGCATGCTGGGAGAAGAAGAAATTATTGAGATGGGTTATGTCATTGCACCGGAATACCAGAGGCAGGGTTATGCATATGAGGTCTGTCAGGCAATCATGGCGTGGGCAAAAAGCAATCTTGATTTTCGAAGAATTGACTGTCTGGTGGAGCCGGGGAATGAAGCATCGTTGGGACTGCTTCATAAACTTGGCTTTCAGGAAACAGAGAAGATAAATCAGGATGGAAAAATATTCCGACATTTTTGGTATTTTTATTCGTGATTGGAAAGTTAAGCGGCAGGAGACATTTTTATACATAATATAAATCTTTTTTTTCATATATAGTACAAAGCGAAACTGTATCCGGAACATGATATAAAAAATAAGTTACGGATGCAGGCGCAAGGTACGAAGATGGATGGAGGATATATGAGAAAAGAGAAGGTGGCAGGAAAAGGAAATCTTTTTACGACAATGGGCAAAGTGTTGCTGGTCATGTATATTCTGACGGGAATACTGCTTTTTATTCTGGCGGCAGTCTTATATAAAATGGAATTAAGCGAAGCTGCGGTAAATATCAGCATTATCATAAGCTATATTGTAGTGGGATTTGTCGGCGGCTTCATCATTGGAAAGATTAAGAAGAGCCGGAAATATCTGTGGGGAGCCGTGATGGGGCTATTATATTTTGCAGTGCTGCTCATTGTGTCCCTGATATTGAAAAAGGGACTGGATTCCGGAATGCAGCACATCCTTACAACACTGATTTTATGCACTGCTTCGGGAACTGTGGGAGGAATGCTCAGTTAAAAAAAGTGCTTTTCTTATGAAAGACTATGTGTTATACTAACTAGAGGTATTTTTTCGAAAGGAGATAACGAGATGAAACATATTAAGACCCTGAATACAAGAAAGTTACAGAATACAGTAAAGAAGGGCGGATGCGGCGAGTGCCAGACATCTTGTCAGTCAGCATGCAAGACTTCCTGTACTGTAGGAAACCAGACTTGCGAGCATTGCAAATAATTACCAGAAGTTCAGATTGAGAACGAACGAAACGACCGTACGCCTGCGCGGACGGTCGTTATAATGTTGTAAGAAAGTGAGGAAATATTGTAGTGGTTCACCAGTATAAAAACAACGGCTATAATATTGTCCTGGATGTAAACAGCGGCGCCATCCATATTGTGGATGACTTAACCTATGATGTCATTGCATTGTGGGAAGAGACAAGCCGTGAAGAAATCATACAGAGACTGAATAAGACCTATGATGAGGCGGAAATAAAAGAAGCAATTGAAGAGATAGAGGAATTGCAGAAGAACGGAGATTTGTTCACACCGGATGATTATGAAGAATACATCGGTGATGTAACAAAGCGTCCTACTGTAGTAAAAAGCACTCTGTCTTCATATTGCACATGATTGTAACCTTGCCTGCCGATACTGTTTCGCAGAAGAAGGAGAATATCACGGCAGACGTGCGTTAATGACCTATGAAGTAGGAAAAGCTGCATTGGATTTCCTGATTGCCAATTCCGGCAACCGCCGGAACTTAGAGGTGGACTTCTTCGGTGGAGAACCTACCTTAAACTTCCAGGTGGTAAAAGATTTAGTAGCATACGGAAGAGAGCAGGAGAAAATACATAATAAGAATTTCCGGTTTACACTGACAACAAATGGCGTTCTTTTAAATGACGATATCATGGAATTTGGCAATAAAGAGATGGATAACGTTGTATTAAGTGTGGATGGAAGAAAAGAAGTCAATGATTATATGCGTCCGTTCCGTGGTGGTCAGGGAAGCTATGATGTGATTGTTCCGAAATTCCAGAAATTTGCAGACAGCAGAAATCAGGAACGCTACTACGTGCGTGGAACCTATACCCATCATAATTTAGATTTTTCCAAGGATGTACTGCATCTGGCAGACCTTGGGTTTAAGCAGATTTCCGTAGAGCCGGTTGTGGCACAGGAGACAGATGATTATGCCATCCGTGAGGAAGACCTGCCACAGCTTTTTGCAGAATATGATGCACTGGCAAAAGAGATGGTAAAACGGAAAAAAGAAGGAAAAGGATTTACCTTCTTCCACTTTATGATTGATTTGGAGGGTGGTCCTTGTGTTGCCAAGAGACTTTCCGGATGTGGTTCCGGAACCGAGTATCTGGCAGTAACACCTTGGGGAGACTTGTATCCATGTCATCAGTTTGTTGGAAATGAAGATTTCCTGATGGGAAATGTTTTTGAAGGCTTAAAACGTACCGATATCCGGGATTCCTTTAAGAGTTGTAATGTGTATTCCAAAGATAAATGCAGAAACTGCTTTGCAAAATTCTACTGTAGCGGCGGATGTGCAGCAAACTCTTATAATTTCCATGGTGATATTCATAATACCTATGACATTGGTTGTGCATTACAGAAGAAACGTGTGGAATGCGCAATTATGATAAAAGCCGCAGAGGCGGAAATTTAAGTCAGGAGAAAGGAAGAAGAAAATGAAGAAAAGTAAGGGCGTAGCCATATTACTTGCAGTTCTCTTGGTTTTAGCAGGACTGTCGTATTATGCGTCTATCATCTTATCTTCAACCGGAAAAGGTGAAGATAAGAACATTAAGCTTTTGGATTGGACCTGGCAGGTGGTGTCAGCATCACATATCAGGTAGAATCTGAGAATCCGACTTCCGAGCAGATGAAGGATACTATTTACAAGCTTCAGAAGCGTGTGGAAGGCGACAGTACAGAAGCATCTGTATATCAGGAAGGTGATGACCGTATCACCGTTGAAATTCCAGGAGTAAAGGATGCCAACAAGATTCTGGACGAACTTGGTAATCCGGGTTCCTTAGAGTTCCGGGATCCGGACGGAAATGTTTACATGACCGGTAATGATGTAAAGGATGCACAGGCTGCAACACAGCAGGACAACCTTGGCAACAAGCAGTATGTGGTCCAGCTTACACTTACGGATGAAGGCGCACAGAAATTTGCAGATGCAACCACTGCCAATGTTGGAAAGGTCTGCCCAATTGTATATGATGATGAGGCAATCAGTACTCCTCGTGTAAAAGAAGCAATTACCGGCGGAAGCGCAGTAATCGATGGAATGAGTTCCTATGAAGAAGCAGAGACTTTAGCTTCTAACATCCGTATCGGTTCTCTTTCCTTAGAGTTATCTGAGTTACAGTCCCAGATAGTAGCAGCACAGCTTGGTACAGAAGCAATTTCAACGGCATTAAAGGCAGCAGCAATCGGTCTTGCCCTGATTGCGGTATTCATGATTGCTTACTACTGGATTTCCGGTGTGGCAGCAACCATAGCACTTGGAATTTATACTACAATGGTAGTTGCAGTTATTTATCTTTTGAAATTACACTTACCCTTCCGGGTATCGCAGGTATCATCCTTTCCATTGGTATGGCGGTAGATGCAAATGTTATTATCTTCGCCCGTATCAGGGAAGAAATTGCATCCGGCAAGACTGTTTCGACAGCGATTAAGACCGGATTCCAGAAAGCGTTATCTGCAATTTTAGACGGAAATATCACCACCCTGATTGCTGCAGCAGTGCTGGCATTTAAGGGAAGCGGTTTCGTAAAAGGATTTGCTTATACACTGGCAATCGGTATCGTTTTATCTATGTTTACCGCATTAGTTGTAACAAGACTGGTATTACATGGACTGTATGTAATTGGTTTCCGTGATGCAAAATTCTATGGAAGACAGAAAGACCGCCGTCCAATGCATTTTATTGCAAAACGCCACGTATTCTTTATTATTTCAGCAGTAATTATCATTGCCGGATTTGTGGGAATGGGCGTAAACAAAGCCAATGGCAAGGGCGCATTGAACTTAAGCCTTGAATTTGTCGGTGGTACATCTACAACCGTAGATATGGGCAAAGATTATACTCTTGCAGAATTAGATTCTGAAGTAATTCCTCTGATTGAGGATGTGACTGGAGATTCCAGTGTACAGGCTCAGAAGGTAGAAGGAAGTACACAGGTTGTATTTAAGACCAGAAGCCTTGATTTGGACGAAAGGGAGCAGTTAAATACTACATTAGAAGAAAATCTTGGTGTAGATACTTCAACTGTTTCCTCTACCAATATCAGTTCCACTATCAGTGGTGAAATGACAAAAGATGCAGTCTGGGCAGTAGTAATTGCAACAATCTGTATGCTGGTTTATATCTGGTTCCGGTTTAAAGACATTCGTTTTGCAACCTCTGCTATTTTAGCACTGATTCATGATGTACTGGTTATTTTAACCTGTTACTCTCTGCTGCGGCTGTCTGTAGGAAGCACATTTATTGCAGTAATGCTGACAATCATCGGATATTCCATCAATGATACCATCGTTATCTTTGACCGAATCCGTGAGAATATGCATCTGGTAAGAAATGTGGATAAGGAAAGCTTAACCGAAATAGCTGACCGCTCCATTTCCCAGACAATTTCACGAAGCTTAAATACTTCAATTACAACCTTTGTAATGGTATTCCTGCTTTATATCCTTGGAGTTGCATCCATTAAAGATTTCTCACTTCCTCTTATGGTAGGTATTGTGAGCGGAACTTATTCTTCTATCTGTATTGCAACAGAGCTGTGGTTTGTATTCAAAACACGCTTTGCAAAGAAGAATGCATAAGTAACAGAAATGATTTCCCCTCTTCTGATTTGGAAGAGGGATTTTTACATTTATGTGCAGTTTAAAGATTAGTATCTGGTGATTGCGATGGGAGAAGAGAGTTTTGGAATAAAATGTTTTGTGGAATTCGATGTATATTTGATTTTTTGGGATGTGAAATACCAACTGTTCTTAGTGGTCCATTTTTCTTGATTATAAACTGTCTTTTCACTTGCTTTGACAGAATAGTAGTACCGTCCGTCAAGAGCGGATGCCACATAAAGCCTGCAAGGGGCGCTGGAAATTTCGGCATAATTCTATTTTCATCTGGCAACCAGCACAAATTCACATCCATGTTCAGTTGTGCCTCGCTGGTACATCCATGTACCAGCGTTGCCTGTTGCCAGACGAAATTCCCAGTGCCCCTAACAGCCCTTATCAGGCATCCGTACTTTGACGAACGGTATCACTATTCTGTTAAACATGGAAAAGACTGTTTTTATCAGAAAAAGAAAAATGGACTACTTAGAACAGTGGCATTTCATCATCTGAAAATCAAATATGCATCGAATATCACAAAATTTATTTTATCTTGAAAATCTTCTTCCTACGCAATCACCGAAAATTAATATTTGAAAAAGGAGAAAATAATGACTACAATTCAGAAAATAGTAATTGCATATGCAATAATTGCAAATATTGTTGGGCTATCCGTCATGGGAATAGACAAGCGCAGAGCCATCTGTCATAAATGGCGTATTCCCGAAAAAACGTTATTTCTGGTAAGCATACTGGGAGGAAGCATTGGGACATGGGCAGGTATGTATCTGTTCCGTCATAAGACAAAACATTGGTACTTTGTAATAGGAATGCCATTTATACTGATTGTGCAACTGGTTTTATACTATTATTTTTGGTAAAAATATTTTCAAACCGGGATAGGCGTGATAAAATATATCAAACAGAAATGAGATATGGATAATAGGTGAGCAACAGTATCAGGGAGAAATGCAAATTATGGCAGGAATGATGGAGTTAAATGGCTGCCGGATTATTGTAAAGGAAATTGCCGGCGGGAAGATGGTATTAGATACAAGAATCAAATCTTATGATCCGATCCGTAAAGTAGTAAAGGTTAGTGCAGGAAGCCTTGACAACCGGATGGAGCATGCGGTGACGGTTATCATATTTGGACCGAATGGGAGCCTGGTAGAAGCTACCGGTAATCTTCGGAAGGTTATAATTGCCAATGAAGTAGAAATCGAGCTGGGCAGGAGTAAGAATGGTGAGAAGCGGAAGCATGTCCGTTATCCTTTAAAAGAAAAGGGATATATAGAATCTGTTATTGTGGATGGAACATTAATTGAATTGCAGAAGCCAATTGAAATGGAAACCTGTAATATCAGTGGAAATGGAATTCTGATTCAGACAATGGCAGGAAGCGGGACAGTTGGAACAGAACTGCGGATTTGTGTGAAACTTGGAGATACAATGTTACAGAAGACATATCGGATTGTCCGGATACAGAATGCAAATCTTAAGACAGAAGAGTATGGCTGCATGATGATTCGTGACAGGAATATATAAGGGCGGAGTGACAGAATGAGACTTAGAAAAATTCCAATTGATTTTTTATGGGAAGGTCTGGAACTTTCCGGAGATATTTATAATGACAGAGGTTCGGTGCTGCTTTTGAAACGGGGCGAAGTCCTGACACAGGACCGGTTAGATAAACTTTCCAAGTTTGAACGTGGTGGATATATTACAACCAGTGAGGAAACTTATCAGGAAATTCTCAACAGTGGAAAAGCACCAAGAGCTGCAGTGCAGAGAGTATACGAAGAAGCAGTCGGCTATACAGCATTAAAAAACGATGTAGACAGTATTTTTCTGTAACCAGAAATGCTTCCGAAATTAATATGGAAGCAACGGAGACTGTTACAAAGGATATTTTTACTAAGATTAAGGTGTTGGATTTCCCTAAAATATTTCAGTGTATTGATGCACCGAGAGAGATGGATGAGAATTTGCAGCGCCATTCCCTGAACGTAGCATTTACCAATGGTGTTATCGGGCAGTGGCTGAAGCTTCCGGAACCGGTGATTAAAAAGCTGGTATGCGCCGGATTAGTGCACGATATCGGAAAGACGAAGATACCGGAAGAAATCTTAAATGCACCGAGAAGACTTACGGAAGAAGAATTTGAAATCATAAAAGCTCATCCCGTTTATTCATATGAGCTGCTTTGGGATAATGTAGATGAAGATATCCGGTTAGCGGCAAGACATCATCATGAGCGGCTGGATGGAAAGGGTTATCCGGATCAGATTGCAGGAGATGAGATTTCTCTGCTGGCAAGGATTACCGCCATTTCCGATGTGTATGATGCCATGATTTCCCAGAGAAGTTATAAGGAATCCATGATTCCTTTTGATGTGTTGGAGAAATTTAAAAGGGCGAATTTCCGGGACTGGATGAACGCCTGGTAGACTTATTTGTGAAAAATATGGTGGAAAATTACCGGGATGTAAAGGTACAGATGTCCGATGGAAGAATCGGTGTGGTACGTTACATTCCACCAAATGACCTGAATCATCCGATTATCAACTGTAATCATGATGTCAGTCAGACAGATGATAAATGGTATTGCGTCTGCATTGCAAATCAGACAGGAAAATAGATTTTGCATAAATAAAAACCTCTTTACCAGAAAACTGGTAAGGAGGTTTATTGTTTATAGGCTTTGTTTCAGGCAGGTTTTGATATCATCGGGAGCATTGCTGATTGGCTTTATGTGGAAGGTATCGGTAAGATACTGCAGCACATTTGGACTGATGAAGGCAGGAAGCGTTGGACCTAAATAAATATCATGAATGCCAAGGCTTAAAAGGGCAAGCAGGTCAGCAACCGCTTTCTGTTCATACCAGGATATAATCAGTGACAGTGGAAGTCCGTTTACGTCTGTTTCAAAAGCATCTGCAAGTGCAGTAGCAATGCGGATGGCAGAGTAGACATCATTACATTGTCCCACATCCAAAACGTGGCAGTCCGGCTACTTCACCAAAATCTAGTTTATTGAAACGGTATTTTCCGCAGGCAAGCGTTAGAATCATACAGTCGGATGGAACCATTTGGGCAAAGTCAGTGTAGTAATTTCGTCCCGGACGGGCACCGTCACAGCCGCCGATAAGGAAGAAATGACGGATTTGTCCGCTTTTAACAGCTTCCACAAGCTGTGGGGCATAGCTTAAGGCAGCGTGGTGTCCGAAACCTACCAGAATCTCTTTTGCCGGCTGGTCTTCCTGGAAACCGCCAAGTTCAATTGCCTGTTTTATGATTTCACTGAAATCTTTGTCTCCATTTTCTTTCCGACCGACATGTTTCACACCATCCCAGCCTACTACATTCGTGCTGTAAATCCTGTCTTTGTAGGAATCTCTCGGGCGCATCAGGCAGTTCGTGGTCATCAGGATACAGCCTGGAATGTTGTCAAACTGTTTCTGCTGATCCTGCCAGGCTCCACCGAAGTTACCTACAAGATGAGAATATTTTTTCAGTCCATCATAACCGTGGCAGGGCAGCATTTCACCATGGGTATAGATGTTGATGCCGGTGCCTTCCGTCTGCTTCAACAGCATTTCCAAATCATTTAAGTCGTGGTCCGGAGACAATGATAAATGGCCCTTTTTTAATAGTAACATTTACCTTATGCGGGGAAGGATTGCCATAAATAGTGGTATTGGCATCGTCCAGTTTTTTCATGACTTCAATAGCCATTTCACCGGTACGCATGGTCAGACGGATCAGGTCTTCGACAGTCAGCCGGTCATCGGTAATGGCTTCTAATGCCAGTATATAAAAGTCATCCACTTCATTACTGAAGTAACCTAATTCTCTTGCCTGATGACCATAGGCACTGATACCTTTTAAACCGTAGAGAATAGTTTGACGGAGGGAGCGGATGTCTGGGTCTAAGGATTTGTCATACATAATGCCCGCCATAGGAGCATCCTTTAACATATCCGTTTTTGAATCCGGCAGATGATAGGTGGCATGGAGTGTGGAATTCGAAATTTCACCTACCAAATTGTGAAGCTCTTCTTTGATTTGCTGTGATTGCCGGAGCAGTGCTACATGTACATCTGCATCAAAATTTACATTGGTAAGTGTCGTAAAAAGTACATTTTCAATAAAGCTTACAATCGATTTGTCCATATGTTGTCCCTGCTCCACCAGCACTTTTCCGTAGCAGCTGATTCCCTTTATCTGAAAAATAAGTAAATCCTGCAGGTTGGCAATTTCCGGTGTCTTTCCGCATACGCCAAGCTTTGTACAGCCTTTGCCACCGGCTGTCTGTTCACACTGATAGCAGAACATTTCATAATTTAAATCCATGTTATTTCCCATACGATAATCTCCTTTTATAGAAAATTTTTGGACGATTGCGAAAAGATATATTTTTCTTTCAAAATTTTTACTATAGAAGGGTATTGGAAGTTTGCACCGAAATACCGTAGTTCTAAAAGGTATGTTTTGCTTGTGGCGATAAAAATAGTCTTTCCAATGTTTGACAGCTGAGCTGCATGGTTCGTCAATTACGGATGCATGGTAAGGGCTGTTAGGGGCACTTAGAATTTCATTCGTCCTTTGGCAACGCTGGCACAGGGATGTGCCAGCGAGGCGCAACTGAACATGGATGTGAATTTGCACCGGTTGCCGGAACATAAAACTTCAATACCGAAATTCTTAGTGCCCCTTGCAGGCGTTATGTTGCATCCGCAATTGACGGACAATACAGCTACGCAGTCAAAGCAACGGAAAGACAATTTACAATCAAGCAAAACATACACTTTAAGAACTTCTGGCATTTCAGCACAAATTACTTCCAATACCCTTCTATATTTAAAATTTTTGAAATAAATTCTTACGTTCTTTTTCATAATCGCCTAAGAAAAGTTTAGATATCGGCATTAGCATGAGCCGGGAAAAGGAATATTATGCATGAAGAAATAGAGTAGATAAAATAGAAAGTTGACAATGGAATAAAATCTGACTAAAATACTTAGGAACCGAACTAATTAGAAATAGTAATAAGTTTAAAGAAAGGAACAGATTTGCCATGGAAACAGGAAAGGTAATTAATAAAATATCCAACCGGCTCCGCAGACGTTCTAAGAAAATACAGGAATCTATCGGAATCAGCGGAGCAAAGGGTAACATTTTAAATTATATTCTGGTGGAATCAGAAAACCATCCGGTATACCAGAAAGAGATTGAGGAAGAATTTGGCTTGCGTCCGTCTACTGCAACAGAGACTTTAAAGCATCTTGAGCAGGCAGAACTAATCTGCCGGGTGCCGGAATCAGAGGATGGAAGATATAAGAAGATTGTTTTTACAGAACAGGCGCGAAAGATTGAACATATTCTGCGAAAGGAAATTACGGAATCGGAAGAACTTTTATTACAGGGAATTACGGAAGAAGAAAGAAAAGAATTTTTAAGAATTGCAGAGAAGATGCTTCGGAATCTGGAATGAGAAATTTAAAGTTACAAGAGGTCGATGAGTGGCTTTGGAAAGCAGATTTTACCGGCAGAAAGGAAGGGTTACAATGGACGAAAATGAATTGATGGGCAGCATGAAGGTGTCGAAGGCAGTAGCAAAGATGGCAATTCCAAGTGTCATCAGCAGTCTGGTTACTGTCGTTTATAATATGGCGGATACGTTTTTCGTAGGGCAGACAGGGGATCCGTTGCAGGTGGCTGCGGTCAGTCAGACGAATCCGATTTTTATATTATTTATGGCATTTGCCAATATGTTTGGTATGGGCGGAAGCGCAGCGGCATCTATGGCATTGGGCGAAAAGAAGGAAAAAAGAGTAAAGCAGGTTTCTTCTTTTATTACCTATGCATCACTTATCGTGGGAATTGTTTTTGCTGTAATTTTACTGGATGGAATGCAGCCGGTTTTACAATTGTTTGGAGCAGATGCAGATACTTATGAACTGGCGAAAGGATACACAACATACATTTCTTATGTGCACCGTTTATTATCTGGTCTGCGGCAGCAAGCTTTGTTGTGCGTGCGGACGGAGCCAGCCGGGAAGCTATGACAGGAAGTATGATAGGAACCGTGGTACTAATATTATTTTAGACCCGATATTTATCAGTGGATTTGGTATGGGTGCAGCAGGCGCAGCCATTGCAACGACTATTGGAAATATAATGGCGAGTGTATATTATCTTTGGTATTTCTGTAGAAAGAGCAGGAACATGTCTATGGCATTCCGGTATTTTAAATGTGGGGACAGAATTCTGTCCCAGGTATGCTCGGCAGGACTTCCAACAGCTATTTTTTCTGCATTGATGAGCATTTCTACGATTATTTTAAACCAGATTCTGGTGGCATATGGAAATGCACCGGTAGCGGCTATTGGAATTGTATTTAAGGCAAATATGTTTATCACATTTTTACAGATGGGACTGGCAAATGGAGTACAACCGTTATTAGGCTATAGTTACGGTGCAGGGAACAGGGAGCGTTTTATTGCAGTGGAACGTTATACGAAGAAATGCTGTCTGATTGTAGGTGTATTGGCGACAGCACTGTTTTTCTTTTTCCGGGAGCCGATTATCCGCCTGTTTATTTCTGATACAGAGGTCATAAATTATGGTGTGGAAATGCTGATTGCTTATATGATTTCCGGTCCGGTCATTGGCATTTTATTTATGAATATGAACTGTATGCAGTCTACCGGAAATGCACTTCCGGCAACGATTCTTTCTATATTGAGACAGGGCGTACTTTTGATTCCGGTGCTTTACGGCTTGAATGCATTGCTCGGTCTGCACGGTGTTATCTACGGACAGGCACTGACGGATTATGTGGCAGTTCTCCTTTCTATTGTAATCTGGCGGTGGAAACGCAGGAAAACTTTATAGGCGAAAATGGTCAGGTTGCCTTTTTCACAGGTTGGTGCTATGCTGACGATAGTAGATTGGCAGAGTAAGTGGAGGAGAAGGCATGGAGCAGAATGTTCAGAAAGCAGAACAGATGAAATACCGGCTGGCAGATGCCATGAAGCAGTGTATGGCGAAGATGCCGATAGAACGGATTACAGTGCGGCAGCTTGTGGAACTGAGCGGAACGACAAGACAGACATTTTACCGTCATTTTCAGGATAAATATGATCTGATAAACTGGTATTTTGACAAAATTTTAGCAGAATCCTTTGAACATATGGGAGAGGGAAAGACGGTATATGAGGGGCTGGTAAAGAAATTTGAATATATTGAGCAGGAAAAATTATTTTTCGGGCTGCATTTAAATCAGACAGCCAGAACTGCTTAAGAGACCATGATTTTGAACTGATTACCCGGTTTTATACGGATAAAATAGAAAAGAAATCAGGACAGAAATTATCGGAGCATCTTCATTTCCTTCTGGAAATGTATTGCCAGGGTTCAGTTTATATGACAATTCAGTGGGTGCTTGGAAGAAAGAAGACTACACCGAGGGAACTGGCAAAGGCACTGACGGAAGCGGTGCCGGCGGAACTGAAAGCGGTATTTGAGAAATTGCAGATGATATAGTGGTGACGGATGATGATTGAGAGTGGAATTTGCCCATGACAGATATTGAAAAATCAAGTGACAGAGTTGCCTTTTTGTAACTTTTTATTTGTCGCTTTCATTGGTAAAATAGAGGTATCAATAAAGGACAAAGGAGAAGATAAAATGGCAAACAGAATTATGTTAAACGAGACTTCCTACCATGGCGCAGGAGCAATTAAAGAAATCGCAAACGAGGCAAAGGCAAGAGCATTTAAGAAAGCATTTGTCTGTTCCGACCCGGATTTGATTAAGTTTGGTGTAACATCCAAAGTAACCGATGTATTGGATGAAGCAGGACTTGCTTATGAAATCTATTCAGATATTAAGGCAAATCCTACCATTCAGAACGTACAGCATGGTGTGGAAGCATTTAAAGCATCAAAAGCAGATTATATCATTGCAATTGGTGGTGGTTCTTCTATGGATACATCAAAAGCAATTGGTATCATTATTGCAAATCCGGAATTTGAGGATGTCAGAAGCTTAGAGGGTGTAGCTCCGACAAAGAAGCCTTGTGTTCCGATTATTGCTGTACCGACAACAGCCGGAACTGCAGCAGAAGTTACCATTAACTATGTGATTACAGATGTAGAGCGTAAGAGAAAATTTGTATGTGTAGACCCGCATGATATGCCGGTTATCGCAGTAATTGACCCGGAGATGATGTCATCTATGCCAAAGGGACTGACTGCTTCCACCGGAATGGATGCACTGACACATGCCATTGAAGGATATACTACAAAGGCTGCATGGGAAATGACAGATATGTTTCATTTGAAGGCGATTGAAATTATCAGCAGATCTTTAAGAAGTGCAGTTGCAAATGAAAAAGAAGGCCGTGAAGGAATGGCATTAGGACAGTATATTGCAGGAATGGGATTTTCTAATGTAGGACTTGGAATTGCACATTCCATGGCACATACATTAGGTGCTGTATATGATACTCCACATGGAGTTGCCTGTGCAATGATGCTTCCAATCGTAATGGAATACAACGCAGAATGCACTGGTGAGAAATATCGTGAGATTGCAAGAGCAATGGGTGTAAAAGGCGTAGATGATATGTCTGTAGAAGAATACAGAAAGGCAGCCATTGATGCGGTACAGCAGTTATCTGTAGATGTTGGAATTCCAACAAAATTAGAGGCGTTAAAGGAAGAAGACTTAGAATTCCTTGCAGAATCCGCTTTTGCTGATGCCTGTGCACCGGGCAATCCAAAGGATACAAATGTAGAGGATTTGAAAGTTTTATTCCGTAAACTGATGTAATCAGAAACTTGGAAAATATATGATAGAAGAAAAAGATAACAGACTCCCGGAGCATCGGAAAAACGATGTTCCGGGAGTTTTTATGAAAAAATTTATTTGCGTCTGATAGGATGGAACCGTATAATGAAATTGGATTGATATTCAATAGAGCATACTTTGTGAAGGGTTTGAGAGAGGAATCGGAAACAAAGGAGGCTATTAATCTGAACAGCGAAATTACAAATGCAGTAAAAGCTGCAAGAAATCGGGCACAATATGATGAATGTGCCAAAAGACTCTTAGGACAAAAAAGTATTCTGGCGCATATTTTGGTGAATACTGTGGATGAATTTAAAGGTATGAATCCCAAGGATGTGATACCGTATATTGAAGGAGAACCACAGGTTGGTGTTGTGCCCATAGAACCGGGACTTACAAATGCAAGCGATATGGCAGGACATATTGGCGGATTTAATTCAGAAAATGCAGAAATAAATGAAGGAACGGTCAGGTTTGATATTGTTTTTTATGTGCGCATGAGGGATGGAATTTCTCAAATTATAGTAAATATTGAAGCTCAGAAGAACAAACCTGTTACATATAAAATATTGAACCGGGCGATATTCTATGTAAGCAGGCTTATTTCATCCCAAAAGGAACGTGATTTTTGGCATTCGGATTATGATGACATAAAACGGGTATTTAGTATCTGGATTTGCATGAATATGGATATGAATTCGATGAGTTATATTCATCTGATGAAAGAAGATATCGTAAATGGATATGACTGGGAAGGAAATATAGACCTTTTGAATATTGTATTGCTTGGTGTAACAAATGAAGTTCCCAAAAGAGAGGAACGCTATGAGCTGCATCGGCTGATAAGCACACTTTTGTCAAATGAAATAGAAGCAGAAGAAAAATTAAATATGATAGAACTGGAATATCAGATTCCGGTAAGTGAAGAATTGAGAGAGGAAGTGAACCTGATGTGTAATCTGAGTGAAGGAATAGAAGAAAGAGCAGCAGAAAAGACATTAAGAGAAACAAATAAAAAAGTAATTACCAATATGCACAGGAAGGGCTATACCTTAGAACAGATAGCAGAGATTGTGGAAATCAAACCGGAGGAAGTAGGAAAAATCATAGAAGAAGAATCTATGTCAGTATAGAATAGAGAGAGGAAAAGAAAAATGGCAGCACAGTTAGCTTTCGCAAGTGATTATATGGAAGGAGCCCATCCGGCAATTCTCAAGAAGTTAGCGGAGACAAATCTGATAAAAAGTGCCGGATACGGACTGGATGAATATTCGGAAACGGCAAGGGAAAAGATTCGGAAGGCCTGCAATGCACCGGAGGCAGAGGTGCATTTTCTGGTGGGAGGAACGCAGACCAATGCCACGGTAATTGGTGCCCTGTTAGCATCCTATCAGGGAGTGATTGCGGCAGAGACCGGACATGTCAGTTCCCATGAGGCAGGAGCTATTGAAGCGGGTGGACATAAAGTGTTGACGATTCCGCAGACAGACGGAAAAATCAGTGCAGAAAAGGTAGAAGAAGTCTTAAATACATTTAAAGAGGATGGCAACCGTGATCATATGGTGATGCCGGGAATGGTATACATTTCCCAGCCGACAGAATATGGAACCTTATATAACAGGCAGGAATTAGAAGCATTAAGTAAAGTATGCCGCAGCAAGGGTATTCCACTTTATTTAGATGGAGCAAGACTGGCTTATGCACTGGCTTGTTCGGCGAATAATGTGACATTAGAAGATATTGCAGCATGCTGCGATGCCTTTTATATCGGAGGAACAAAATGCGGTGCATTGTTTGGAGAGGCAGTGGTATTTCCGAAGCCAGGACTTATTCCGCATTTCTTTACCATTATAAAACAGCATGGAGCACTGCTTGCTAAGGGACGGATACTTGGCATCCAGTTTGATGTCTTATTTGAAAATGATTTGTATGAGCATATCGGAGAGCCGGCAATTGCAGCGGCAGATAAGATTCGGAAAGGCTTAAAGGAAAATGGAATTGAGCTTTATCTGGATGCTCCCACCAATCAGGTATTTTGTGTGGTAGACAATGCATTTATGGAAAAGCTTGCGCAAAAAGTTGAATTCAGCTTCTGGGAGAAGAAGGATGATACACATACGGTAGTCCGATTTGCAACCAGTTGGGCAACCAGAATGGAAGACGTAGATGAACTGATAAGATGGATTGAACAGAAGAAAAATAGAAATTAACAAAAATTGTCTGAAAATTTTAGCACTCACCTCTTGACAGTGCTAATAATGCGTGCTATATTTATGCTTGGAAACAGAAATAACAGGAATTCGTTCATAGCACAGTGGGAAATGAGGTGAAAGATATGAACATTCAGAAATTTACACAGAAGTCAATGGAAGCAATCCAGGATTGCGAAAAATTAGCATATGAATATGGCAATCAGGAAATCGAGCAGGAACATCTGCTTGTTGCATTGCTGCAGCAGGAAGACGGACTGATTTTAAAACTGATAGAAAAAATGGAAATTCAGAAGGAGCATTTTGTAGACAATGCAATCCGCCATCTGGAAGCAAGAACCAAGGTGTCCGGCGGTACCAGGTTTATGTCGGTACCAGGCATTGAATAAGGTATTGATTAGTGCAGAGGATGAGGCAAAGCAGATGGAGATGATGATTATGTCTCCGTAGAGCATCTGTTTTTATCCTTGTTAAAATATCCGAACCCTGCATTAAAGGAAATTTTTAAGGAATATGGTATTACAAGAGAACGTTTCCTGCAGGCATTGTCTACGGTGCGTGGCAACCAGCGTGTGACCTCCGATAATCCGGAAGCTACTTATGATACTTTAAATAAATATGGTTACGATATGGTAGAGAGAGCGAGAGACCAGAAGCTGGATCCGGTCATCGGACGTGATGATGAGATCCGGAATGTCGTGCGGATTCTGTCCCGTAAGACGAAAAACAACCCGGTGCTGATCGGTGAACCCGGTGTAGGTAAAACCGCAGTTGTAGAGGGACTGGCACAACGGATTGTACGTGGTGATGTTCCGGAAGGATTAAAGGATAAGAAGCTCTTTGCACTGGATATGGGTGCATTGGTAGCCGGAGCAAAATACCGTGGTGAATTTGAGGAACGTCTGAAAGCAGTATTGGATGAAGTAAAGAAATCCGAAGGACAGATTATCCTCTTTATCGATGAGCTGCATACCATTGTCGGTGCAGGAAAAACCGATGGAGCCATGGATGCCGGACAGCTTTTTAAAACCAATGCTTGCCCGTGGAGAACTGCATTGTATCGGTGCTACCACATTGGATGAGTACCGGGAATACATTGAAAAGGATGCCGCATTGGAACGAAGATTCCAGCCGGTTATGGTAGACGAACCAACGGTAGAAGATACTATTTCTATCCTGCGTGGATTAAAGGAGAGGTATGAAGTATTCCATGGAGTAAAGATTACCGACAGTGCACTGGTTTCCGCAGCAGTGCTTTCGAACCGTTATATCTCAGACCGGTTCTTACCGGATAAGGCAATTGACCTGGTGGATGAAGCCTGTGCACTGATTAAGACAGAGCTTGATTCCATGCCGACCGAGTTAGACGAACTGAACCGTCGTGTCATGCAGTTAGAGATTGAAGAGACTGCATTGAAAAAAGAGGATGACCGTCTGAGCCAGGAGCGTCTGGCAGACTTACAGAAAGAGTTAGCAGAGCTTCGGAGTGAGTTCCAGAATAAGAAGGCACAGTGGGACAATGAAAAGAAATCCGTAGAGAAAGTCCAGAAGCTGCGTGAGGATTTGGAAAGCCTGAAAAATGAAATCCAGCAGGCAGAGCAGAGCTATGATTTAAATAAAGCGGCAGAATTAAAATATGGTAAGCTGCCGCAGTTACAGCAGCAGTTGGAAATTGAAGAAGAGAAAGTCAAAGGTGAAGATTTATCACTGGTACATGAAAGTGTCAGCGAAGAAGAGATCGCAAGGATCATTTCCCGCTGGACCGGTATCCCGGTAGCCAAACTGACCGAGAGTGAGCGTAACATGACCCTTCACCTTGATGAAGAACTGCACAAACGTGTCATCGGCCAGGATGAGGGCGTCACGAAAGTGACGGAAGCAATCATCCGTTCCAAAGCAGGTATCAAAGACCCGAGTAAGCCGATCGGATCATTCCTGTTCTTAGGACCGACCGGTGTTGGTAAGACAGAGCTTGCCAAAGCATTAGCAAGCTGCCTTTTCGATGATGAATCCAATATGGTCCGTCTCGATATGAGCGAGTATATGGAGAAATATTCCGTCTCCCGTCTGATTGGAGCACCTCCTGGATATGTAGGCTATGATGAAGGTGGTCAGCTGACTGAGGCCGTTCGTAGAAAACCGTATTCCGTAGTCCTCTTTGATGAGGTGGAAAAAGCACATCCGGATGTCTTTAATGTACTGCTTCAGGTACTGGATGATGGACGAATTACCGATTCCCAGGGACGTACCGTAGACTTTAAGAATACCATTATTATCATGACTTCTAACTTAGGCTCCATGCATCTGTTGGAGGGCATTGACGAAAATGGTGAGATTCGTCCGGAAGCAGAAGAAGCTGTCATGGAAGAACTGAAGGGTAACTTCCGGCCGGAATTTTTAAACCGTCTGGATGAAATCATTATGTTCAAGCCGCTGACCAAAGACAACATCGGCAACATTATCAAGTTACTGATGGAAGATCTGAATAAACGTCTTGCAGACCGTGAACTGAAAGTGGAACTGACCAAGGCTGCCGAGGATTATATTACCGAGAAAGGTTATGACCCGGTATATGGTGCACGTCCTCTGAAACGTTATTTACAGAAACATGTAGAGACATTGTCTGCAAAGCTGATCCTTGCAGATGAAGTGAGAGAGGGAGATACCATTCTGATCGACCTTACCGATGGAGAACTGACTGCCAGCGCAAAACCGGCGACCGCCTGAAATGGTTCAAGCCTGACATAATAAGAAATGCAGTTGCTGCATATATTGTCAGGAGAGCAGAAAAGTAACGGTGTAAAATGAGTCGAATCCGAAAAGCATTGATATGGATGAATCTGGCACTGGCGGTATTGGTAATTGCCGCCGGAGCCTGTCGGATCCGTGTCAATCATCTGATAAATGCAGAGAGCATGAATATAAAGAAAACAAGTGGAATAAAAGAGGTTGCATTGACATTTGACGATGGACCAAGCCCGGAATGTACGAAAGATTTACTGGAAGGGCTGAAGGAGCGCAATGTCAAAGCAACCTTTTTGTAATCGGAGAGAAAGCAGAGGCATATCCGGATTTGCTAAAGAAAATTCAGGATGATGGGCATATCATAGGAAATCATTCCTATACCCATGTGAACCTTGGCATCTTATCGAAGAAAGATGCCTGTGAGCAGATTCGAAAGACCAATGATGTCATTTATCAGATTACCGGGGAATATCCGCAGTTTTTGCGTTCTCCTTTCGGAAGCACCCAGAAGAATCTGGACTGTCAGATGAATATGATAGAGGTGCTCTGGGATGTAGACCCAAGGGACTGGGAGGTGCAGAATAAGGAAAAAGTCGTCAATAAAGTAATGACGGATGTCAAAGATGGTGATATTATTTTATTACATGACGGTTATGACAGCAGTATGCTGGCAGCCTTTGAGATTATTGACCGGCTGCAGGCACAGGGTTATGAATTTGTAACGGTAGATAAGCTGATATTTGAGTTACCTTGAGAAAAAAGAATGTTTCAATGGATTTTTTGTGTGTTTTCACTGGAAAATCGAGAAAAAATACAAGAATAGACTTGTCAAAAGGCAAAAAATTAAGGTATGGTATCTTAGGATGAAATGAATTATTTTAAAGCTCAAATGTCATTTTGAAACCAAAAAAAAGTATAAAAATGAAGAAAAATAAGAGTAAAAATGCAAGATTTGTTTTGAAATTATGCAAGGAGCAAAAATGGATTTATTTGATTACATGCGGGAACAGAATATGGAAAAAGAGTCTCCCCTTGCGGCAAGACTTCGTCCCACGACCTTAGACGAAGTAGTCGGGCAGGAACATATTATCGGAAAGGACAAGCTGTTATATCGTGCCATTAAAGCAGATAAGTTAAGTTCTATTCTTTTCTATGGACCGCCGGGAACCGGAAAGACCACGCTGGCAAAAGTGATTGCCAATACCACCAGTGCTGAATTCCTTCAGATGAATGCTACATCTGCAGGAAAGAAGGACATGGAGGAAGTGGTGCAGCAGGCAAAGAACAATCAGGGAATGTATGGAAAGAAAACGATTCTTTTCATCGACGAGATTCATCGTTTTAATAAAGGACAGCAGGACTACCTTCTGCCTTTTGTAGAAGACGGAACGATTATCCTGATTGGTGCCACAACGGAAAATCCATATTTTGAAGTCAATGGAGCTTTACTATCCCGTTCCATTATTTTTGAACTGCATGCACTGGAAAAAGAAGATATTAAGAAGCTTTTGGTGCGGGCAGTTACTGATAAGGAAAAAGGAATGGGTGCATATCAGGCAGTCATCGATGAGGATGCACTGGAATTCATGGCAGATGTAGCCAATGGAGATGCAAGGGCAGCCCTTACCGCCATTGAACTTGGAATCTTAACCACACCACGAAGCGAAGACGGACTTATCCATATTACAATCGATGTGGCACAGGAATGTATCCAGAAACGTGTAGTCAAATACGATAAGACCGGGGATAATCATTATGATACGATCTCTGCATTTATCAAAAGTATGCGTGGAACAGACCCGGATGCAGCCCTTTATTACCTTGCAAGAATGTTTTATGCAGGAGAAGATATCCGTTTCATCGCAAGAAGAATCATGATTAGCGCGGCAGAGGATGTTGGTACAGCAGACCCGATGGCATTGAATGTAGCGGTTTCTGCAGCACAGGCTGTAGAACGCATCGGTATGCCGGAGGCACAGATTATTCTTGCAGAAGCAGTTGCCTATGTGGCAAGTGCACCAAAAGTAATGCATCCTATATGGGACTGAATCGCGCGATGGATGTGGTAGAACATACCAAAACGGCACCGATACCAAATCACTTAAAGGATGCACATTACAAATCCGCCGGAAAATTAGGACATGGTCTGGGTTATCTTTATTCCCATGATTACCCGCATCACTATGTCAGACAGCAGTATCTTCCGGACGGGCTGACGGATTCGGTATTTTACGAGCCGACCGACAATGGAAAAGAAAAAGAAATCGCCCAGTGGCTTCACTGGTTAAAAAGAAAATGATGAATGATACAGGAGGAAGGAATAAGATGCAGTCTTATCAGGAAATGTCAAAAGAAGAATTGTATAAGGTAAAAGAAGGTCTTGAAAAAGAGTATGCAAAATACAAGGGAATGGGTCTTTCTTTAAATATGGCAAGAGGAAAGCCGGCAGCAACCCAGCTCGACCTTGTCATGCCGATGCTGGATGTATTAAACAGCAGCAGTGAATTAATTGCAGAAGATGGTACAGATTGTAGAAATTATGGAGAATTAAAAGGAATTCCGGAAGCAAGAAAATTAATTGCAGATATGGTAGGAAGCACACCGGACCATGTTTTTGTATACGGTAATTCCAGCTTAAATGTTATGTACGATACCGTATCCCGTTCCTTTACCCACGGTGTCATGGGAAGTACACCATGGTGCAAACTGGATAAAGTAAAATTCTTATGTCCGGTACCGGGCTATGACCGTCATTTCGAGTAACAGAATTTTTCGGTGTAGAAATGGTAAATGTACCGATGACTTCCGAAGGACCGGATATGGATATGGTAGAGCGTCTGGTAAGCAGCGATGATTCCATTAAAGGAATCTGGTGTGTTCCAAAATACTCCAATCCTCAGGGAATCACTTATTCCGATGAAACTGTCCGCCGTATGGCAGCATTAAAGCCGGCAGCAGAAGACTTCCGTATTTACTGGGACAATGCCTATGTAGTACATCATCTCTATGAAGATGAGCAGGATGACCTTTTAGATATCATCAGCGAATGTGAGAAAGCCGGCAACCCGGATATGGTATATGAATTCTGCTCTACATCAAAGGTAAGCTTCCCGGGAAGCGGTATTGCAGCAATCGTAACATCCAAGGCAAACCTTGACTTCATTGAAAAACAGTTTACGATGCAGACCATCGGACATGATAAGATTAATCAGCTTCGTCATGTACGTTATTTCAAAAATATTGACGGAATCAATGTACATATGATGAAACAGGCAGCAATTATGCGTCCGAAGTTTGAAATGGTAGAAAGAACATTGCAGGATGAATTAGGCGAGCTTGGAATCGGTTCCTGGATTAGCCCGAAGGGTGGATACTTCATCTGCTTTAATACTTTACCGGGATGTGCAAAGAGTGTTGTTGCCAAAGCAAAAGAAGCAGGCGTTGTTTTGACACCGGCAGGAGCACCTTTCCCTTATGGAAAAGACCCGGAGGATTCTGTTATCCGTATTGCACCAAGCTTCCCGACTATGGAAGAACTTGAGACAGCAACTAAAATTTTTGTACTTTGCGTCAAACTTGCAAGCGTAGAAAAACTGCTTGCAGAATAGAAAGAATCATATGAAACAGGAAAAAAGACAGGGAATTTTATTTATTATAGGAGCAGGCTTCTTCTTTGCGCTGATGACATTTTTTGTCCGGCTTTCAGGAGACCTGCCTACGATGGAAAAGGCTTTTTTTCCGAAATGCAGTAGCTGCCGTTGTGGCAGCTTTTCTGCTCATCCGGGCAAAAGAGCCATTCTATGCACCAAAGAAAAGCTGGGGCGGACTCTTCATGCGAAGCTTCTGCGGAACGGTAGGATTAATCTGTAATTTCTATGCCATTGACCGGCTGAATATTGCAGATGCCAATATGTTAAATAAGTTATCGCCTTTCTTTGCAATTATTATGTCAACCTTTATCTTAAAGGAAAAGGCAAATAAAGTAGAATGGGGAGCAGTCGTGCTGGCATTTACCGGAGCACTGCTTGTCATTAAGCCATCCTTTGATATACAGTTTGTTTACGGACTGATTGGAGCACTGGGCGGACTGGGTGCAGGAATTGCTTATACCTATGTGCGTAAATTAGGGAAAATGGGAGGGAAGGGACCGGTTATCGTCCTTTGTTTTTCACTCTTTTCCTGTGTTGTCACATTGCCGTTTTTTATCATCGGATATAAGCCTATGAGCATGACACAGTTTGTCTGCCTTATGCTGGCTGGCGTATGTGCAGCAGGCGGACAGATCTGCATTACCACAGCATATACGAAAGCACCGGCAAAAGCGATATCTGTTTTTGATTACACCCAGATTGTCTTTGCAGCACTTCTTGGCATTCTGTTCCTGAATCAGATACCGGATGTCCTCAGTATTGCAGGCTATATTGTAATCATTGGAACTGCCATATTTAAGTGGCAGTATAATATGAAATACGACACCTAGAAAAGGGAACTGGAAAAGATATCTGAAAATACGCTTTTTACGGTAATGCGTAAAAATACTGTTGCGTTGAATCAGGCTATCACTTATAATGATACTCAAAGTAAATTTACTGGGCGATTGCGAAATCGGCTAACCAGTCTTTCAAATTTTTCTATAGAAAGGGCATTGGAGTCTGCACTGAAATCCCGTAGTTCTAAAAGGTATATTTTGCTTGATGCGATAAAAACAGTCTTTCCAATGTTTGACATCGTCGCTGCATTGTTCGTCAACTGCAGATGCATGATAAGGGCTGTTAGGGGCACTTAGAATTTCGTCTGTTCTTTGGCAACGCTGGCACAGGGACGTGCCAGCGAGGCGCAATTGAACATGGATGTGAATTTGCGCCGGTTGCCGGAATGTACGATGTCCATGCCGAAATTCTTAGTGCTCCTTGCAGGCTTTATGCCGCATCTGAAGTTGGCGGACAGTACAGCGACCCCGTCAAAGCAACGGAAAGACAGTTTACAATCAAGCAAAACATACACTTAAGAACTGCTGGCATTCCAGTACAAATAACTCCAAATCCCCTTTCATAGCAAAATTTTGAAAGAAAAGCTGTCCCCTTTCGCAATCGCCTAAAGAAAATCACATAGAGAAGGAGAAGAAACATGTATACATTAGAAGATATTCAGGCAGTGGACATGGAAGTTGCAGATGCCATTATCAAAGAATTTGACCGTCAGAACAGCCACATTGAGCTGATCGCATCTGAGAACTGGGTAAGCCCGGCAGTAATGTCAGCAATGGGCAGTGTAATGACTAATAAATATGCAGAAGGCTATCCGGGAAAGAGATATTACGGCGGATGTGACTGCGTTGATATTGTAGAGAACCTGGCAATTGAGAGAGCAAAAGAGCTGTTTGGCTGTGACTATGTAAATGTACAGCCACATTCCGGTGCACAGGCAAACATGGCTGTACAGTTTGCTATTTTAAAACCGGGTGATACCGTAATGGGAATGAACTTAGACCATGGTGGACATTTAACACACGGAAGTCCGGTAAACTTCTCCGGAACATATTTCCATATTGTGCCTTATGGTGTAAATGATGAAGGCTTCATTGACTATGACAATGTTATGCAGATTGCAATGGAATGTAAGCCAAAGATGATTATTGCAGGTGCATCCGCATATGCAAGAACCATTGATTTCAAGAAATTCCGTGAAATTGCAGATGCCTGTGGTGCAGTTCTTATGGTTGATATGGCACATATCGCAGGACTTGTTGCAGCAGGACTTCATCCAAGCCCAATCCCATATGCAGATGTTGTAACAACAACAACCCATAAGACCTTAAGAGGACCAAGAGGCGGAATGATTCTCTGCAATCAGGAAGCAGCAGATAAATATAACTTTAATAAGGCAGTATTTCCGGGAATCCAGGGTGGACCTTTAATGCATGTCATTGCAGCAAAGGCAGTCTGCTTAAAAAAGAAGCGTTACAGCCGGAATTCAAGGTATATCAGCAGGGTATTATTGATAATGCCCAGGCACTTTGCAAGGGATTATTAAGCCGTGATATCAAGATTGTATCCGGCGGAACTGACAACCACCTGATGTTAGTAGACCTTACTAATTATGATTTGACAGGTAAGGCAGTAGAAAAATTATTAGATGCTGTAAACATCACATGTAATAAGAATACTATTCCGAATGATCCGAAGTCCATTCGTAACCAGCGGCGTTCGTCTTGGTACTGCAGCTGTTACATCAAGAGGCATGAATACAGAAGATATGGACAAGATTGCAGAGGCAATTGCCATGATGATTAAAGAGGGCGAGGCAGCTTCTGAGAAAGCAAGAGCAATTGTAGCAGAATTAACTGCAAAATATCCTCTGAAATAAATCGTAAAAATTTTTGTCGGGAAATTAATGATTTCTTAAGAAATCTTAGGAATTATCCACGCTGTATTTCGAATAAGAAAATGATAAAATAGTCGTAAAGTATGAAAGCTTTACGGCTATTTTTTCAAAGTCAGGCACCCATAAAAAGCTGCCAACGGCAGTTTCTACAGGTAAAAAAAGGCAGGAAAAAGGAATTATTCAGGAGGAGACAGATGAGCAAAAAAGAAGGTAGGCATTATTATTGGAGTTATTGCAGCGGCAGTAGTTGCAGCCGGAGTAGGATTCTATTTCCTAAAGGGAAGAAGCAGCGGTGGAAATTCTGCAGACAAGGTATATGTAGAAAAAGTATCTGCAATTATGAACCAGTCAGCAGGAATCAATAATCGTTACAGTGGTGTGGTAGAACCACAGGAGACCTTAGAGATAAATAAGGATTCCGAACGTAAAGTAAAAGGAAGTATACGTTTCTGTTGGTGATGAAGTAGAAGAGGGAACCGTATTATTTTCTTATGATACAGAAGAACTGCAGATGCAGATAGACCAGGCAAAGCTTGAGATGGAAGGCATTGCAAATGACATTTCCAATTCAAATGCACAGATTGCAGAATTGCAGAAAGAAAAAAGCAAGCGCACCGGAAGACCAGCAGTTTGAATATACCACACAGATTCAGACACTGCAGACTTCCATTAAGCAGTCAGAATACAACAAGAAAAGCAAACAGGCAGAGATTGACAAATACCAGAAATCCATCGACAACTCAGAAGTAACCAGTAAGATGGCTGGTGTTGTAAAAGAAATCAATGAAAACAGGGTGGATCCCAATGGAAATACTGCAGCATATATGAAAATATTAGCGACAGGCGAGTACCGTGTAAAAGGAACGATTGATGAGACTTCTGTAGGAACAATTTCAGAGGGAACACCGGTTATTTTACGTTCCAGATTAGATGAGACGCAGACCTGGACAGGAAGTATTTCCAAGATTGATACTGAAAGCACTCAGACGGACAGTAATTCTTCTTATATGTATGATGGAGGCAGTTCTGGAGATTCTGCGTCTAAGTATTCATTCTATGTTACTTTGGACAGTACAGACGGACTGATGTTAGGACAGCATTTATATATAGAGCCGGATTACGGACAGGGCGAGGTTGAAGAAAAGGAAGGAGTCTGGCTGTACGGCTATTATATTGTGCAGGATGATGGAGACCCATATGTATGGGCAGCAGACAAGAAGAACAGACTGGAAAAACGCAAGGTAGAATTAGGCGAGTATGATGAGAATCTCGATGAATATGAGATTAAATCCGGACTTTCTGAAGATGACCTGATTGCATTCCCGATGCAGGGACTGTATGAGGGTGTAACAGCAGTTACCAATATGGAAGAAGTAGATTATTCTTCTCCGTTATATAATCAGGAATCTACAGATGATTCTGGTATGGACGAAGGAATGTATGATGAATACGGAACTGAATCTATGGATGAAGGCATGTATAATACTGACGGAACCGAATACATGGACGAAGGAATGTATGATGAAGCCGGAACTGAATTTACAGATAGCGGTGAGTCAGGTGCGACAGATTCGGAGGTGGTTGAATGATTCTGAATCTGCAGCATATCTATAAAGATTACAATCAGGATAAACTGGTAGTTCCGGTATTGAAGGATGTATCTTTACAGGTAGAAGAAGGAGAGTATGTTGCTATCATGGGACCGTCCGGTTCCGGGAAGACCACACTGATGAATATTATCGGGTGTCTCGACCGACCGACTTCCGGAACCTATGAACTGGCGGGAAAGGATGTCTTAAACTTAAAAGACCGCGAGATGTCTGCTGTCCGACTGAACAGTATTGGATTTGTATTTCAGAGTTTTCAGCTGATGCCAAGGGAAAGTGCACTGGATAACGTATCACTTCCACTGAGCTATGCCGGTGTAAAGAAGAAAGAACGGAAAGAAAGAGCACAGAAGGCATTGGAGCGTGTAGGATTAGGAGACCGTTCCGGGTTCCGTCCGACACAGCTTTCTGGTGGACAGAAGCAGAGAGTAGCAATTGCCCGTGCCATGGTAAATAATCCGAAGATTTTACTGGCAGACGAGCCGACCGGAGCATTGGACCAGAAATCCGGTAAACAGATTATGGAATTGTTCCAGAGCCTGAATGATGAGGGCGTTACCATTGTCATGATTACCCACGATATTAACATTGCAAAACAGGCAAAGAGAATCCTCCATATAGTAGACGGAGAAATATTTACAGACGATGAGGAGGGCAAGGCATGAAAAAGAAAGTTGTAATTGCAATTCTAATCGTAGTTTTAGCCGGAGGTGGAATCACCGGAGGAGTAGTAGGATACCGGGCATACCAGAATAGTAAGCTGGTAGCAGAGGTACAGTCAGTATCCATGTTAAATACTGGTTCCTGGGGTGACAGCATGGAAAGTGACGGAACCGTGACCAATGGACAGCAGCAGGATGTTTATGTCAGCACAGAGCAGACCATTCAGAAAGTGTTTGTAACAGAAGGACAGGAAGTATCCGAAGGTGACCCGCTGTTACAATATGATATGACCAATATTGACCTGGCAATTGAGATGAAGAAATTAGACATCCAGACAATCGAAAATAATAGTGCTGTAGCACAGAAGGAATTGGAAAAGCTTAAAAATACCAAGCCAATCAGCAATGCCACAACAAGTGCACCGTCTACAGACAGTGTGGCACCACCAGCACCGGAAACACCATCTACGGATACTTCTGTAACCACACCGGATACGGTAGAAGAGAAGAACGGAGATGCCTATAATTATATTTCAAACAACGGCGCAGCCATATACCGGAGATGGAAGCCAGGAGAATCCATACCGCTTCTTATGTACAAAGGAAGCATATGTCTATGGAAGCTATCTGAATACATTGAAAAGTGAGGGAAGGTTGCGGTATTTGAAATTCATGACGGAAATACCGTAGCCGGAACCTTAATCAGTGCATGGACAAAAGTCGGTGCAGCTTTAGAGGAAGCAGACCCGGATGCAAAATGGTATGTTATTGATGGAAGTAAAGTAATTAATGAGCCGGATGTCCCGGATACCCCGGTCGAACCGGTTGTACCGGATACACCATCTGTACCGGATGATAACCAGCAGAGCGGATATACGGCAGATGAACTGGCAAAAGAGATTGCGGATAAAGAAAAAAAGAACTGACTAAGCTTGATCTGGATAAAAGAAAAGCGGAGCTTGCGTTGAAACAGATGGAAAGCCAGTCAGAAGATGGAATGGTTTATGCTGAGTTTAATGGTACCGTAAAGAAAGCAGGAGATCCGGATAATCTTCCAAATGATGGAAGTGCATTTTTGACACTTTCCGGTTCAGATGGTCTATATGTAAAAGGAACTCTAAATGAGCTTGCATTGGAACAGGTGAAAGTCGGACAGAGTGTTACAGCAACCTCCTGGAGCACCGGAATGGTATTTGATGCAACAATAACAGAGATTAATGATTACCCGGAGGATTCCAATGGCTATTATTATGGCAATGGCAATCCGAATGCATCCTATTATGGCTATACCGCATATATTGAAGACAGTACTGGACTTAGCAATGGAGACAACTTAAGTCTTTCCATTAATCTTGGTGGAGATGAAGATTCTTCCGATAAGATTTATCTGGATAAAGCATATGTGCGTAAGGAAGATGGTAAGAGCTATGTCATGAAGGATGATGGAACTGGTCATCTTGTAAAACAGTATGTGAAGACAGGAAAGACCATATACGGATATGCAGTAGAAATTAAATCCGGAGTTACAATGGATGATTATCTTGCTTTTCCATATGGTAAGACAGCAAAAGAAGGAGTCAAAACCAATAAGGATGAAGATTCCGGAACTGTAATGTATTAGTAGGAGGGACGAACATGTTAGAAAATTTAAGATTATCTTTTCAGGGTATCTGGTCACACAAGATGCGTTCCTTCTTAACTATGCTGGGTATTATTATTGGTATTGCAGCGATTATTGCAATTGTATCTACGATTAAAGGAACGAATGAACAGATTGAGCAGAACCTGATTGGCGCAGGTGATAACAATGTTACAGTGCAGTTGTATCAGGGAGATTATTCCATGGATTTTTCCTATGGAAGTGTACCGGGTGGAATTCCGGTAATTACAAATGAAGCACTGGAGCAGATTAAAGATCTGGATGAAGTAGAGGATGCATCTTTATTCCTTTCCAGACAGGATTATGATGGAGCATACTATAAAAATACTTCTCTTTCCGGCGGTTATATTATGGGAGTAGACAATGGCTACTTTAATACTGCGGGAATGATTATGAAGAGCGGACGCTGCTTTACCGAAGAGGACTACAGTGATTTTGCAAAGGTCGCAATCTTAGATGAAGATTCTGCAGAAGCATTATTTCAGGGTGAGAATCCAATTGGAAAGACCATTGAGATTAAGCAGCAGCCATATATTGTTGTAGGAATTGCAACCAAGAGCGAGCAGTTCGAGCCGGTTATCAATTCCATTGATGATTATTATACTTATTCCCAGGACAGCAGTGGTAAGATTTATGTACCATCTGTAACCTGGCCGATTATCTATCGTTATGACGAACCACAGCAGGTTCTCATTAAAGCAAAGAGCACCAGTGATATGACCAATGCAGGAAAGAAGAGTGCCGATATTTTAAATGGCTATCTTGCAACATCGGATGATACCATTAAGTACAAATCCGAAGACTTACTGGAGCAGGCAAAACAAATTCAGCAGTTGAGCCAGTCCACCAATACCATGTTAATCTGGATTGCCGGAATTTCCCTTCTGGTTGGCGGTATCGGTGTAATGAATATCATGCTGGTATCCGTAACGGAGCGTACCAGTGAGATTGGTCTGAAGAAAGCAATCGGAGCAAGAAAGTCTGTTATCTTAGGACAGTTCTTAACCGAGGCAGCAGTACTTACCAGTTTAGGCGGATTGATTGGAGTTCTGGTGGGAATCATATTAGCTGAGATTATCTCGAAACTGAGTACCACACCGGTTGCCATCAGTGCACCGGCAGCCGTAGGCGGCGTGGTATTCTCCATGATTATCGGAATTATTTTCGGTCTTCTGCCATCCTATAAGGCAGCAAACTTAGACCCAATCGAGGCATTGCGTCACGAGTAAAAAATAGAAAAAGTGTAAAAAAGAGGAAAATTCAGATTTCATTGAATTTTCCTCTTTTTAGATTTTACTGTCATGGTGTAAATGAGCTGTTTTTATATCAGAAAGACCAAGAAAATAATCAGAAGAAACTTGATAGTAATGGCAAAGCTTCAGAAGATGGCGGATAGGAAGCTCGTTAGCACCACGTTCATAGCGGGCGTACATGGTCTGGGAAGTTCCGAGAACGTCGGCAATTTCCTGCTGGGTTTTGTCATGGTCTTCACGTAAATTACGCATTCGCTGTATATAATCCATATAATCTCCAAATCTGAAAATAAATCCGGAATTTTTCAAAAATAAATTTATATCATTATCAAAAAATCCAGAATATATACTAAAAATAATATGTCTTGCAGAGGACTTTTTAATTTATCATAATCAAGATGTTTACTATTGAATTTAGTAAATATATGTACTAAAATAGAGAGCAGTTCAAATGATAAAAGGAAGATAAACAGGAAAGGCGGACATTTATGAAAAACAGAAAGATTTCAACAGCAATAGCGGAAAAAGTTATGACAGGAGTATTAACGATACTTATGGCAATATCAGTTACAGCCTGCGGCAGCACGAAGGAGCAGGAAAATTCAGCTGCCACAGAAGTGACCGAAGCAGTTGTCGCAACTGAGACAGAGAGCGAGACAGCAACGGAGGCAAAGGTAGAAAATGAGAGCGTGACAGAGACCAAGGCTGTGACGGAGACGGCAACGGAGGAGCCGGTGCTGTTTCGGGTGAAGGTTACGAATTCAAATGGAGCATATTTAACAGACCAGCCAAGCAGTGAAGTATATAGTGAATACTTTTTGGTGGAAAATGGAACAGAGTTTGATGTATTAGAAGTTTTTGAAAATGATACAGAGGCGGCTACCTTTTATGGGGTTGATTGGAATGGACATAGAGAGTTTTTGTGGGATAGAGATGCAACAGTTATCGACTAACCATACATTCATCACATTTTTCAGCAACACAGTATTTTAGATATAAAGAACTGCAAAAATTTTGTTAAAAGAAAAATCGCTTAGACCGTGAATGTGCCAAGGCACATTCTTTTTCCAGAAATGAACATGGATATAGTAAAAAGTAACAAAAATCCCTTCCGAATTTTGTTATGGGTTTTATGGTTTTACGATGGTTTACGATGGGTTTACGAATGGAAAACTTGATAACATAGTCAAATTATGATATGATGTGACTATAATATAGGCGGAGGTGTTTTTTATGCATGCATTACAGGAAACAATACGACCATCTGCAGATTTAAGAAATCATTATAGTGAAATTTCAAAACAATGCAGAGAAGAAAATGAAGCGGTTATAATCACAGTAAACGGTCGTGGTGATACAGTCTCTCTTTCGTATGAGGAATATAAAAGAATGAAGTCAAGAATAGAACTTTTGGAAATTCTTACAGAAGCGGAAGATGATGTAAAGAATGGTAGAGTAGCACCGGTTCGTGAAACATTTGATGATTTAAGACAAATGCTTGGGGAGGAATAGAATTATTGAAATATGAAGTTGTTCGTACAGAAACGGCAGATGCGCAGATTAGAAAAATCGTATTGTATATAGCCGAAAATTTTGGTAATAAGGTTGCACTGGAAAAATTAGAAGAACTGGAACAGAATATTCTTGATTTGGCAGTTCATCCGTTAAAGGGGGAGAAACGCATTATCTGGTATTGAAAAGACAAGGGTATCGGGTGTTGATATTGGAAAAAAATCTGGTTTTCTATAAGATAGATGAAGAAAATAAAAGAGTTATGATCTATGCTGTTGTTGACCAACGCCAGGATTACTTAAATATAATCAGAGGATTGTAGAATCCCCTTGCGTAAATCCAATCCCCGCGCTATAATAGGAAACAGAGTAAAAACAGCGTTTGACGAAAGCTAAGATTGACGGAATAATTCAGAGAGCCGGCGGCTGGTGTGAGCAGGTATTAGGAAGCAATTGGTCCACTTTCGGAGGCTGGTGGTGAAAGCCACGGGTTCGTACCCCTTATGATACGCAATGAAGTGGTCGCAGGCGAAGAAGAGAAGACGTAAAAAGAGATGCGGCAAAATGGGTGGCAACGCGGAACGGTAGATAAGCCTTTCGTCCCATGTATGAAATGCATGGGATGGAAGGCATTTTTACGCGAGTAGCGAGAAAAACCGCATGCTTACGAATCAATCCTATAAAATTTTCAAAAAAAGCACATGATATCAAAGAAGGAGAACAAAGATGATTGATTTAAAATTCTTACGGGAAAATCCGGACATCGTAAAGGAGAACATTAAGAAGAAATTCCAGGATCACAAATTGCCACTGGTAGACGAGGTAATTGAGTTAGATGAGCAGGCAAGAAGTGCACAGCAGGAAGCAGATGCATTACGTGCAAACCGTAACAGTATTTCCAAGCAGATTGGTGCATTGATGGGACAGGGCAGGAAAGACGAAACTATGGCATTAAAAGAGCAGGTAAGCAAAGATGCAGCCCGCCTTGCAGAGTTAGAAGAGCAGGAAAAAGATTTACAGGAAAAGATTACCAGGATTATGATGACAATTCCAAACATCATAGACCCATCCGTTCCGATTGGAAAAGATGATTCCTGTAACGTAGAAATTGAAAAATTTGGTGAGCCGGTTGTTCCGGATTTTGAAATCCCATATCATACCGATATCATGGATCGTTTCCATGGCATTGATTTGGACGCAGCAGGAAAAGTTGCGGGAAACGGCTTCTACTATCTGATGGGAGACATTGCAAGAGTACATTCTGCAGTTATTTCTTATGCAAGAGATTTCATGATTGACCGTGGATTCACATACTGTGTACCACCATTTATGATTCGGAGCAATGTTGTAACAGGTGTTATGAGCTTTGCGGAAATGGATGCAATGATGTATAAAATCGAAGGCGAAGACCTGTATCTGATTGGTACATCCGAACATTCCATGATTGGTAAATTCATTGATACCATCAATGATGAAGAAAAACTTCCATATACCCTGACCAGCTACTCTCCATGTTTCCGTAAAGAAAAAGGAGCACATGGTATTGAAGAACGTGGTGTATATCGTATCCACCAGTTTGAGAAGCAGGAAATGATTGTTGTATGTAAGCCGGAAGAGTCCAAAGAGTGGTATGACAAGCTCTGGAAGAATACCGTAGATTTGTTCCGCAGCTTAGATATTCCGGTTCGTACACTTGAGTGCTGCTCCGGTGACCTGGCAGACCTGAAAGTAAAATCTCTTGACGTAGAAGCATGGTCTCCACGTCAGAAAAAATATTTCGAGGTAGGAAGCTGCTCCAACCTGGGTGATGCACAGGCAAGAAGACTGAAAATCCGTGTAAATGGTGAAAATGGAAATAAGTATTTCGCACATACTTTGAATAATACTGTAGTTGCACCACCTCGTATGCTGATTGCGTTCTTAGAGAACAACCTCAATGCGGACGGAAGCGTAAATATTCCAAAGGCACTGCAGCCATATATGGGTGGAAAAGAAAAACTGATTCCACTGGATTAATTGAAAATAAGAATTTTGGAAACTGATTTTGAAAAAATAAGTTTCAAATAGTGAGAAAATCAAAAGAAACAGGAAACTGTGTTTTGTGTATAAAATTCACAAGACACAGTTTCTTTTTATGAAGAACCATTGTGAAAAGTGTGATAATTATTGATAAAAATAACCGGATATTGTATAATATATACAAATACTGTGATGAATCACGACAAAAAACAACCTGTGAGGGGAGCAATACAGGTATCATACAAAGGAGGGGCACATGGCAGAACCAAGAGAATTGATTCTGAAACTTGGTCAGAAGATTACAGACCGAATCGGAGTAAAAGTTACGGAAAATGACCCGGAATACTGGGGCTTGGCAAGTGTAGTGACGGATGAGATGGCAGAAGTTGCACTGGCAATGAAAGTCAGAGTACCGGCTACCGCAGCAGAAGTAGCAAAGAAATGTAAGAAGAGTGTAGAGCGGACCGAAGAACTCTTAGAAGAAATGAGTGTCATCGGAGTCATTGAGTACAACTGGGAGAACGAAGACCATCACAAACAGTATGTACTTCCAATGTTCGTACCGGGATGCGCAGAATTCATGGTAATGAACAAAGAGCAGGTGGAAGAGCATACCGAAATCGCAGATTTCTTTGAGAATATGTCAAGACTTCCGCTGGAGAAGGTGACACCGATGGTGCCGCTCGGCGGAGCAGGTATCGGTATGCATGTTATCCCGGTAGAGAAAGCAATCCCGGCAAACCAGCAGTCGGCAAGCGTGGAGCATATTTCCCACTGGCTCAATAAATATGATAAATATTCCGTTGGCGCATGTTCCTGCAGACGGCAACAGCGAATCCGTGGGGAGGGAACCGGAGACTTAGAGGATGATTTATGTATTGGTGTCGGTGATATGGCAGATTACTGTGTAGAGACCGGAAAAGGGCCGTTACATTGATTATGATGAAGTAATGGAGATTCTGCAGCGAGCAGAGGATAATGGCTATGTACATCAGATCACCAATATCGACGGCGAGGATAAGATTTTTGCAATCTGTAACTGTGCAGTCGGTGTATGTAATGCATTGCGTACATCCCAGCTTTTCAACACACCGAATATGTCACGCTCCGCATACCGTGCCAGCGTAGAGCCGGAGAAATGTGTAGCCTGCGGAAGATGTGTAGAGTACTGTCCGGCTGGTGCAGCAAAGCTCGGACAGAAATTATGCACCAAAGATGGCGGGCATATTACCTATCCGAAGCAGGAACTTCCGGATGCGACAAAGTGGGGACCGGAAAAATGGAATCAAATTACAGGGATGATAACCAGATTAACTGTTATGACACCGGTACCGCACCATGTAAGACAGCATGTCCGGCACATCTTCCGGTACAGGGATATATTAAAATGGCATCTCAGGGAAGATATCTGGATGCCTTAAAGCTGATCAAGAACGAGAATCCGTTCCCGGCAGTCTGTGGTTCTATCTGTAACCGCCGCTGTGAGGATGCATGTACCAGAGGAACGATCGATCAGGCGGTAGCCATCGATGAGATCAAGAAATTCATTGCGGAACAGGAGCTCCATGCAGAGAAGCGTTATATACCACCAATTGAATTATTCCGGAAAGCCTTTTGAGGAGAAGGTAGCAGTAATCGGAGCAGGACCGGCAGGGATGTCAGCTGCATTCTATTTAAAGAAAATGGGTTATCCGGTTACTGTATTTGAAAAAGAAAAAAGACCGGGTGGTATGCTGATGAATGGTATTCCGTCTTTCCGTCTGGAAAAAGATGTGATCAATGCAGAAATCGATGTGCTGCGCGAGATGGGGGTAGAATTCAGGTGCGGCATAGAAGTTGGCGAGGACATCACCATAGCACAGCTGCGTGAACAGGGGTATAAAGCATTTTACATAGCAATTGGTGCACAGGGCGGACGTATGACCGGAGCACCGGGAGAAGATGCAGTAGGCGTAGAAACCGGAGTAGACTTCTTGCGCCGTGTCAATTTAAATGAAGAAGGCGTGAAATTATCCGGCAAGACCGTAGTAATCGGTGGAGGAAATGTAGCAGTAGACGTTGCAAGAACAGCACTTCGTACCGGATCTTCCGATGTATCCATGTTCTGTCTGGAATCAAGAGATATTATGCCGGCAGCCGATGATGAGGTGGCAGAGGCAGAAGAAGAGGGCATTGTGGTAAATAATTCCTGGGGACCAAAGGAAATCCTTACCGAGAATGGCAAAGTGACCGCAGTGGTATTCAAAAAATGTATCGCTGTACTGGATGAGAATAAACGGTTTGCACCAAAATATGACGAAGAAGAATTATTAACGGTTCCTTGTGACCAGGTATTATTATCCATTGGACAGTCTATTAAGTGGGGGGCTTTATTAGAAGGAACCAGAGTGGAATTTAATCCGAACGGAACCTTAAAGGCAGACCCGGTAACATATCAGACCGCAGAGCCGGATATTTTCACCGGTGGAGATAACTATACCGGACCAAGATTTGCCATTGATGCCATTGCAGCAGGAAAAGAAGGCTGTGTATCTATTCACCGTTTTGTTCATGAAGGACAGAGCCTTACTTTGGGACGTAACAGAAGACAGTTCATTGAGCTGGATAAAGACAATATTAAAGTTGAGACCTTTGACAATGCAAAACGCCAGGTGCCAGGACATAAGGCTGGAGATGCAAAGCATACTTTCCGTGATTTACGAAGCACCTTTACCGAGGAGCAGGTACAGAAAGAAGCAAACCGCTGCTTAGGCTGTGGTGCTACCGTAGTAGACCCGAATAAGTGTATCGGCTGCGGAATCTGTACAACGAAGTGCGAATTTGATGCCATCCACTTAAGCCGTGACCTGCCGGATGCAAGCCGCATGGTAAAATCAGAAGACAAGTTAAAGGCAATCTTCCCATATATGTTAAAGCGTGAGATTAAGATTAAATTCAAAGGCAGGAAGAAATAAAAAGCAGGATGTGAGTGTATGCATGAACTGGGAATTATCATTCATATTTCCAAAACATTAAAGGAAGTAGCAGAAGAAAATGAAGTAACGAAGATAGGCTCTGTTACGCTGGAAATTGGAGAGGTCAGCGGAATTGTCCCGGAATACCTTTTAGACTGCTGGGACTATTACCGGAAGAAATCGGACCTGTTATCGGAATCGGAATTGCGTATCGAGACGCTTCCGGCGGTAACCATGTGCGAGAATTGCAAAAAGACTTATCCGACTGTAAAATTCGGCAGACAGTGCCCGTACTGTAAGAGTGATGACACCTATCTGCTGACGGGAAATGAATGCAGTATCAAAGAAATGGAGGCCTGCTGAGGCAGGCTTTCCAATAAATAATTTACCAAAGAAAGAAGGGGTTAAAATGTTGTTTCATGTTTATGGAGGAAATGGAATTTATCAGTGGATTGCCATGCTGGCAGTCTTAGCCGGACTTATTTTATTAAATGAGTTTGCAAGAAGAACCAAGTTTGGTGGACTTATGATGTTTGGAATTATTCCGCTGGCACTTACCGTTTACTTTGTTGTAATTGCAGTATGCGCAGGACAGGGCGTAGAATGGGCAGTAAATAACCAGACACATCTTTATATGAATGGATGGTTCCATTACGCAAAACTGTATGCAGCACTTGCCGGATGTATCGGCTTTATGATGATTAAGTATGAATGGGGTATTGGAAAGAAACAGTGGTTCCGCGCATTCCCATTTGTAATCGTAGCAATTAATATTTTGATTGCAGTAGCCAGCGATTTCGAATCCGCAATCAACGGCTGGTATTCCTGGTGGTTATCTTCCGAAGATGTATGGCTCTATGGTGGCTGGCACAACGTAATGAACGGAATCGCAGGAATCTTAAATATCCTTTGCATGACCGGCTGGTGGAAAGTATATTCCACCAGAGACAAGAAGGATATTATCTGGCCGGATATGATCTGGGTTTACATTGTAGTATATGATATCTGGAACTTTGCTTATACCTACAATTGTCTGCCAACCCACTCCTGGTTCTGTGGTGTAGCACTGCTTTTAGCACCTACTATTGCAGCATTAATCTGGAACAAGGGTGGCTGGATTATGAACCGTGCAAATACACTGGCAATCTGGTGTATGTTTGCCCAGATTTTTCCACTGTTTCAGGAGACTACTGCCGATGGAACAACCTATTATCCATGGGCAACCGTTTCCAGACAGTATGCAGACGGAACGGTAAATGGCATTGTAGCAGGAACTTCGAACAACGCAGATCCGACCGCAATGACCATCGTCAGCGCACTGGCACTGATTGTAAATGCCATTGCATTAGGATACATCATTTACAAATCGGTAAAGAACAAGAAGAATCCGTATACCAACGAAGTATTTACAGACTTCAAGTATTATAAAGATGCACTGGCAAGAGCAGATGTAAAATAAGATATAATTGAGGAACTGGAAATGAAAGTAATTGAAGTAAAAAGAAGTATATTTGAAAATAATGATAAGGATGCTGCCAGCTTAAGAGAACAGTTAAAGGGAGAGAAAACATTTCTCTTAAATCTGATGTCTTCACCGGGAAGTGGCAAGACTTCTACCCTGGTGCCAACGGTCAATGAGCTGTTAAAGGACTACCGGGTAGGAGTCATGGAAGCGGATATTGATTCTGATGTAGATGCATGGACGATTGCTGATAAGACAAAGGCAAAGGTTGTGCAGCTTCATACCGGCGGTATGTGCCATCTGGATGCAGACATGACCAGACAGGGCTTGAAGGAGCTTGGCACGGAGGATGTAGATATTGCTATCCTTGAAAATGTAGGAAACCTTGTCTGTCCGGCAGAGTTTGATACCGGAGCAGTGAAGAATGCAATGATTTTGTCCGTACCGGAAGGACGACGAAAGCCATTGAAATATCCATTAATCTTTACTGTATGCGATGCACTTATTATCAATAAAATTGATGTGCTGCCATATTTTGACTTTGATATGGATAAGGTAAAGGAGTATGCATGGAAACGGAATCCGAATCTTAAGATATTCCCAATCTCCGCAAAGACCGGAGAGGGAATGGAAGCATGGTACTCCTGGCTGAAAGAAGAAGCAGATAAATGGATGAAATAAAGCATCCTTTTGGGTGAGAAAACAGCCGGAAACATCACAAAAAAACTAGCAAAAGAACAAAAATAATTAATTGATTTAAAAATGCCCTTGCAATATGGATAAAAAAGTGCTATAGTCCTAGCTGTAGACAAAGATGTCAAAAACACGGAAACGTGTTTTTTCTTTTTTTTACTTTACAGGAAATTGCTTTCCTGTAAAGCAAAAACGCTCCGCGAGGATGCGCACTGCGGCGTATAAGGTAGATATCGCAAGCGACCGCCGCAGGTGCGAGAATGTGCCAAGGCACATGCTTTGTTCCGTGCGCTACTCGCATAAAGAGTTTCTCAAGTGAAAAGAAGGAGGATTAGATATGAATACTGGAGATACAGCCTTTATGCTGATTGCAACAGCACTTGTGTTTTTATGACACCGGGACTTGCATTTTTCTATGGAGGTCTTGTACGAAGAAAGAATGTATGTAACACGATGATGGCATGTGTGGCAATCATGGGATTGTCGGTAGTGCTTTGGACACTGTTTGGTTATTCCCTTGCATTTGGTGGCAATCACGGAGGTATCATTGGAGATTTCCGTTGGATAGCTTTGAATGGTGTAGGCTGGGAGGCAGGACCTTATGCAGATACCATTCCACATCTTGTATTCTGTGCATTTCAGATGATGTTTGCCATGATTACACCGGCACTGATTACCGGTTCCTTAGTAGGAAGAATGAAGTTTAAGGCACTGTTTCTCTTTGTAACACTATGGTCCTTTGTTGTATATTATCCACTGGCACATATGGTCTGGGGAGAAGGCGGACTTTTAGCAGCGATTGGCTCTGTTGACTTCGCAGGAGGAGATGTGGTACATATCAGTTCCGGAATCAGCGCACTGGTTCTGGCAATCATACTTGGAAGAAGACGTGGCTATGAGCAGGTAACTTATCGTATTCATAATATCCCGTTTGTTGTATTGGGAGCATCCCTTTTATGGTTTGGCTGGTTTGGATTTAATGCAGGAAGTGCCCTGGCGGCAGATGGACTTGCAGCCCATGCATTTATGACAAGTGCAATTTCTGCAGCAGCAGCCTTATTATCCTGGATGTTTATTGCTGTTGTAAAAGAAGGAAAGCCAACCCTGGTAGGCGCATCCACCGGACTTGTAGTAGGACTTGTGGCAATTACACCGGGTGCAGGATTTGTTCCAATCTGGTCAGCATTTATTATCGGAGCTTTGGTCAGCCCGATTTGTTACTTCGGAGTTGCACTTATTAAGAAAAAACTGAAAATAGATGATGCGCTGGATGCATTTGGATGCCATGGAATCGGCGGTATCTGGGGTGGAATTGCTACCGGAATTTTTGCACAGAAATCCATTAACAGTACTGCAAAATGGGATGGTCTGGTGTTTGGAGATTACCGCCTTTTCCTGGCACAGCTGGAAGGAATTTTAATTACCATTGTAATTGCAGTGGTTGGTACCCTGCTTTGTGTAGCAGTGGTAAGAATCTTTACTCCACTTCGTGTGAACTTAAAAGAAGAACAGCTTGGACTGGATGTAACACAGCATGGAGAAAATGCTTACCCAAGCTTCAACGGATTAGACCAGTAGGATAGAAAAGGAGATAATCAGATATGATGATTAAAATAGATGCAATTGTGCGGGAAGAAAAATTCGAAGATGTAAAAGCAGCATTAAATGCCATCGGAGTCAACGGTATTACGGTATCGCAGGTTATGGGCTGTGGTGTGCAGAGAGGATATAAGGAAATCGTCCGGGGCATGGAAGTGGCAGTGCAGATGCTTCCGAACATCAAATTTGAAATCGTAGTATCTTCTGAAGAATGGGAACAAAAGACCATCGAAGCCATTCAGAAAGCAGCCTTTACCGGAGAAGTCGGCGATGGCAAAATTTTCAGCTATGAGATTCGCTTCGCCCAGAAAATCCGTACCGGAGAGACCGGCTATGACGCATTACAGAGCAACGATTAAAGGAAGGATAGATTAAAAAGTAATACAAAATTGATTAAATTTAGACCTTGACATTAAATTTAAAAGGGAGTAAAAACAATAATTAAATAATTCATATGAGGAGGAAATTGAAAATGAATGGTTTAGTTATTGTATTAATAGCCATCGTATTGTTGGCTGCCGGTTATTTACTTTATGGACGCTGGCTGGCTAAGAAATGGGGAATCGACCCGAAAGCTGAAACCCCTGCAGTAAAATATGAAGACGGAGAGGACTTTGTTCCTTCATCCAGATTTACCGTATTCTCACATCAGTTTTCTTCTATCGCAGGTGCAGGTCCTGTAACGGGACCAATCCTTGCCAGTGTGTTCGGATGGGTACCTGTATTCTTATGGATAGTAGTTGGTGGATTGTTCTTCGGTGCTGTACAGGACTTCGGTGCTTTATATGCATCCGTAAAAAATGAAGGTAAATCCATGGGTATGATCATTGAGAAGTACATCGGTAAAACAGGCCGGAAACTTTTCATGTTATTCTGCTGGTTATTTACTTTATTAGTAATCGCAGCATTTACAGATATGGTTGCCGGAACCTTCAATGCATATCCGGCAGGTGATGGTAATGCTGTATATGCTAACGGTGCAGCAGCAACCGTTTCCATGTGATTTATTGGTGTTGCAGTTATCCTTGGTATTATCTTAAAGAAAGCACCAAAGATGAACGAAATCGTAAAAGGTATCGTTGCAATTGCATTAATCGTAGTAATGTTTGCAGTAGGTATGAAACTTCCAATCTATACCAATAAGACCATGTGGATCTACATTATCATGATTTACTTATTCTTGGCATCGGTACTTCCAATGTGGCTTTTGATGCAGCCAAGAGATTATATGACAACCTTTATGCTTCTTGGTATGATTATCGGCGCAGTTGTTGGTGTAGTAGTTGCACATCCTGCAATGCAGTTAAATGCATTTAACGGATTCGTTTTAACCGGAGCAGACGGAAGCAAATCTTATCTGTTCCCGACCTTATTTGTAACCATTGCATGTGGTGCGGTATCAGGTTTCCACAGCCTTGTATCCTCAGGTACTTCCTCAAAGACAATCAGCAATGAGAAAGATATGCCCATGGTTGGTTACGGTGCAATGGTTGTTGAATCATTACTTGGAATTATCGTATTGGTCGTTGTTGGTGCAGTAGCTGTAAATGGTACAAAACCAGATGGAACACCATTTGCAATCTTCTCATCCGGTGTTGCCGGTTTCCTTGAAATGTTAGGTGTACCAAATGATGTGGCAACTGTATTTATGACCATGTGTGTATCTGCATTAGCACTTACTTCACTGGATTCTGTAGCACGTATCGGAAGAATGTCCTTCCAGGAATTATTCTATGAGGATACAACAGACCCTGCAAAAATGGGTGGTGTCCGCAAAGTATTAACCAATAAATATTTTGCAACAATCGTAACCTTATTCTTTGGATACTTATTAACACTGGGCGGATACAACAATGTATGGTACCGCTGTTCGGTTCTGCAAACCAGCTGTTGGCTGCACTGGTACTGATCGCACTGGCAGTATTTTTAAAAACCACCGGTCGTACCGGCTGGACGCTGTATGTACCAATGGTAAGCATGCTGGCAGTAACCTTTACTGCACTGGTTCAGAAATTCATTGCACTGGTAAGCAATGTAATGAATGGAACTGCAGTATTCTTAGTAGATGGTTTGCAGCTCATTGTTGCAGTTCTTCTGATGGTATTAGGTGTTATGGTAGCAGCAAGCTGCTTTACCAAACTATTAAAGACCAAAAACAGGAAGAAGCATAAATTGAATAGAAATTAAATTGAAATTTTTAAATGGAAATTACATTTACTTCTTTTCAAATGGGGAAAAATAAGATACAATCTTGAGTTATGAGATAGTAAAGGAGCAAATGACGATGATTAAGGTAGTTAAATTTGGTGGAAGTTCACTTGCAAGTGCAACGCAGTTTGCAAAAGTAGGCAGGATTATCACATCAGACCCGGAACGCCGCTATGTTGTACCAAGTGCACCGGGAAAACGAAATTCCAAAGATACCAAGGTAACAGATATGTTATATGCATGTTATGCTCTGGCGGAAAATGATGAGGATTTCGATAAAGGAATTAAAAAAGATTGCAGAACGTTATGATTCCATTATTAACGGATTGAACTTAAAGCTTTCTCTGAAAGATGAGTTTGAAGTAATTGAGAAGAACTTTGCAGCTAAGGCAGGTTCTGATTACGCGGCTTCCAGAGGCGAATATTTAAATGGTATTGTAATGGCGAACTATTTAGGCTATGAATTTGTGGATGCAGCAGAAGTAATTTTCTTTGATAAAGATGGTAACTTTGATGCAGACAAGACAGATAAAGTGTTGAGCAAACGTCTTTCCAAGGTTGAACGTGCTGTAGTTCCTGGATTTTATGGTTCCATGCCGGACGGAAGTGTTAAGACCTTCTCCAGAGGCGGCTCTGACATTACAGGATCTATTGTTGCAAAGGCTGTTCATGCTACAGCATATGAGAACTGGACTGATGTTTCCGGTTTCCTGATTGCAGACCCAAGAATTATTGACAATCCGGAACCAATTAAAGTAATTACATACCGTGAGTTAAGAGAGCTTTCCTACATGGGAGCAAGCGTATTACATGAAGATGCAGTATTCCCGGTCCGTAAAGCCGGTATTCCAATCAACATCCGTAATACCAATGCACCGGAAGATGAGGGAACATGGATTGTGGAAACAACCTGTCACCAGTCCAAATATACCATTACCGGTATTGCCGGAAAGAAAGGCTTCGTATCTGTAAATATTGATAAAGATATGATGAATTCAGAAGTTGGTTTTGGACGTAAAGTGCTTTCTGCATTTGAAGAAAACGGTATTAATTTTGAACATATGCCATCTGGTATTGATACCATGACCGTATTTGTACATCAGCCGGAATTTGAAGGCAAGGAACAGGCAGTTGTATCAGCAATTCACCGTCTGGCAAAGCCGGACAGCGTAGAATTAGAGTCTAACATCGCCCTGATTGCAGTTGTAGGACGCGGTATGCGTTCCACCAGAGGAACATCCGGAAGAATCTTCTCAGCACTGGCACATGCAAATGTCAATGTTAAGATGATTGACCAGGGGTCATCTGAGTTAAATATTATCATTGGAGTAAGTAATTCTGATTTTGAAAATGCCATCAAGGCAATTTACGATATTTTCGTAACAACGCAGTTATAAGAGAACTGAAGAAAATATATAAAGAAGATGTAGAAAAAGAGACCTGTTATTTTGCAGGTCTTTTTTACTTTACAGGAAATTGCTTTCCTGTAAAGTAAAAAACGCTCCGTGAGGATGCACACTGCGGCGTATAAAAATGTCTGGTAAATAAATTTAAGGAGTTTAATAAAAAGTAGGTGGAAAGCCGGAATATTTGTGGTAAAATAAAAGAAATATGCTGGAGGGAACATAATGGAAGAACTGGGTAATATTGCAGTCTTTTTAGCTGGATGGAATAGTGAATATCAGACCAGATTAATCAATGGTATTATTCGTAAGGCAAAGGAAGCAAACTATGCAATCTCTATTTTTACCTGTCAGACAGGGAGTGAGATTTCGGACAAGCATGTGCTTGGAGAAAATAAAATATATTCGCTGGCTAATCTTTCGCGTTTTGATGGCGTAATTCTTGCGACCAATACAATTTGGGAGAAACCAACAAAAGAGGAAATTATTCGAAGAATACATCACGCTGGCATTCCTGCAGTAAGCTTTGAGGAAAAGGTAGAAGGCTTAAGCCTGATTGGAATAGATAATTATAAGGCAATGCGGGAGATGATAGAGCATGTTGACAGTCATGGCTATCATCCAATTCATTTTGTAGCTGCAAATGCAACAAATGAAGAGAGTAATATCCGCCAGAAGGCATTTGAAGATTTTGTGGAAGAAAAGAACTATTCAACAGAAGATTATGCGGTATGGCATGGGGATTTTTCCTTTGACAGTGGCGTACAGGTAGGATGCCATGGAAGAGGCTGGAAAGATACCACGGGCACTTTGCTGTGCCAATGATGAGATGGCATTAGGTGCCTGCAACCGTTTGAAACAGTTGGGATATCAGGTGCCACAGGATATAGCAGTAACAGGATTTGATGGCTCTTATGATACCCAGCGCTATATTCCGGGAATTACTACGGTAGCCAGACCAAAGGAGACACTGGGCTATACCGCTATGCAGTTACTTTTGCAGGAAATTGAGACAGGGAAGAAACAGGAGCTGATTTTATCTTCCCGTGTTGCAGTGCATGAAAGCTGTGGCTGTGTTTTAGAGGATAAAAAGCGCGTGGTATCTGCGATAGAAACGTTATACTTTGAAAAAAAAGAAAATGAAAAATATACTTATCAGATACGCAATATGGAAGATGAGATGATGGAGTGCGAATCATTGGAAGAATTAATCTTCTGTATCCGCCAGAATATTGGGAAGTTTACGACAGAGGATGTATATCTGTGCCTGAATAAGAGTATTTATTATGAGATGACCGGCCGTGGTAACAGCATTTTACGCAACCGCACAATTACCCGGGATTATGAAAACAAGATATACATAACCAAATTAAATAATGAGGACGGCATGCCGGAATTTTATTCTTTACCAGTGAGCAGATGTTCCCGGCAATGTGGAATGGCAGAGGTTCAGGGAATATCTCTATATGCCGGTTCATTTCAGGGATAATTGCCTGGGATATATGATACTGACCGGTACATTGGATACAAAACATATTCCGAATTATTATGTCTGGATTCGTAATATCAGTAATGCATTGGAAAAGTTAAAGAATGTATCAGAACTTCGGAATGCTGCCCGTAACATTGATAATATGGCAGTCCGCGACAGCCTGACAGGAGTTTATAACCGGATGGGAATCAACCGTTTTGTGGTAGATATGGTAAAACAGGCAAATACCAGCAGACGTCGATTGTTATTTATCTTTGCTGATATGGACGGGTTAAAGAAAATCAATGATGAGTTTGGTCATGAAGCGGGTGACCAGGCAATCTGCCTTGCAGCAGAGGCGTTGCAGGAGGCGTTCTGTGAAAAGGAACTGATTATCCGTTATGGAGGGACGAATTCTTAGTGGTTTCTGATGCTTTATGCTGGGAACAGGCTGAAGAAAAGAAAGCTCAGATAACAGCCTTGTTAAAGCAGTGGCAGAGGGATGAGAAGCTGCCGTACCGTCTGTCTATGAGTATTGGTTATTACCAGAAGGAGCCGGATACCGAGGCATCCATGGAACAGTATATTAACTGGGCAGATGAGCGAATGTATGAGATGAAATGTAAGAACCGTGAGCAGCGAAAATAAATAATAAGTATAAAAAGCATGAAAGGCATTGGAGCAGAAAAATTTCCTGTTCCGATGCCTTTTTTTGACAGTTGCAATGCATCTGCAGGTTAAGCCATCTGATTTGCAGTTTTATAACGGTAAATCATTTCTGCATGCTGCTGTTCTTCCGTCTGGATATGGTTTAAAATCTGACGGACTTTTTGGAGAAGCAAAGCTGAATAAATCGTTGTTGTATGCGGAAGATACATACTTTTCACTGGAAATGGAATCACTGCACAATAATGCATCATGCTTCTTGTCGGCATTTTCACTGGATGCATGGTAAGCAGCTTTTGGCTGATAGTTCTTCGGGGCAGCTATACCAACATCAGGCGTATCACCGGAAAGCAGACTGCTGATGGTGTCATAGTGTTCTGCTTCTTCTTTCTGAATGACCTCAAATAACTGTTTTAATTCAGGGTCTTTTGCTTCGCTGCTGTAAAAGGCATATTTGTCGCGGCAAAGTTCTTCCTGCTGTTTTAAATCATTTAACAGCATAGTCTCTTGTTCGGTTAAAATCATTTTGTCATCACCTCATCCGTAATATAACCTTAAAGGAGTATTTTTATACAAATTATGCAAAAAAAAGATAGAATTATTGATTGCACTTGATAACTGTGCTATGCTAAAGTGTATTTAACCATTTAAATTGGAATCAAAAGAGAATAGGAGCGAATAAAAATGTTAGACCAGATTAACAACATTCTTGGTAAAATTGATAATTTTGTCTGGGGTGTACCACTTATTGTATTGATCCTTCTGGTGGGAATTTTTCTTACCATCCGCCTGAAGGGACTTCAGATTAGGAAATTACCATTAGCAGTAAAATATTTGTTTGAAAATGAAAAGAGTGGCGAATCCGGCGAAGTATCCAGTTTTGCAGCACTTTGCACTGCATTATCAGCAACCATAGGAACCGGAAATATTGTCGGAGTAGCAACTGCATTGGTAGAAGGTGGACCGGGTGCGTTATTCTGGATGTGGATAGCAGCACTGGTAGGAACTGCCACAAAATATAGTGAGTGTCTTCTGGCAATCAAGTACCGTGTGGTGGCAGAAGATGGTCATATCATCGGCCCATTTTATTATATTGAAAAGGAATGGGACCAAAGTGGAAATGGCTTGGAAAATTATTTGCCTTCTTTGGTGTAGGTGTAGGCTTATTTGGAATCGGAACCTTTACACAGATTAATGGTATTACCAGTGCAGTAAAGGGTTTCTTTGACCCGGATACCATCTGGACAGTTGACCTCTTTGGAAGAACTTATTCCTGGACTGTAATTATTGCAGGTATTATTCTTACCATCTGTGTGGCGCTTGTTATCATCGGTGGAATTAAGAGAATCTCTACAGTATCACAGGTCATTGTACCATTTATGGCACTGACTTATGTGGTAGTTGTATTAATTATTATTGTGATGCATATTACAGAGGTTCCAGCAGCATTTGCAACCATTATAAAGAGCGCCTTTGGATTTAAGGCGGTAGCCGGTGGTGCAATGGGAAGTATTATTGTAGCAATGCAGAAAGGTGTGGCTCGTAGTATTTTTTCAAATGAAGCAGGTCTTGGTAGCGCACCAATTGCGGCTGCAGCAGTCCAGACCGATTATCCGGTAAAACAGGGACTGGTTTCCATGCTTGGAACTGTAATTGATACACTGATTATCTGTACCATGACAGGTCTTGCAATCGTACTTACAGGTACATGGGACATGGGCTTGGAAGGTGTTGCCGTTACAACCAAGGCATTCCAGCTCGGACTTCCGTTCCCAAATCAGGTAGCATCCTTTATCCTGATGGTATGTCTGGTATTCTTTGCATTTACTACAATTCTTGGATGGGATTATTACAGTGAAAGATGTCTGGAATATCTGACCGGACATAAGAAGGCTGTTGTAAAGGCATACCGCTGGTTATACATCTTAGCGGTATTTATCGGACCGTTTATGACAGTATCTGCTGTATGGACCATTGCAGATATTTTCAACGGACTGATGGCTCTGCCGAACCTGATTGCAGTTACTGCATTGAGCGGTGTGGTTGTGGCTGAAACCAAAGTTTATATGGATGGATTAAAAAAAGATAAGATTCAACCATAGAAAGATAGGAAAAAGGGAATATTAGATGATCACTAATTAGGAGCAGGTACAGTGAGAAAGTTATTGCGTTTTTTAAAGGATTACAAAAAAAGAGAGCATTTTAAGTCCATTATTTAAATTATTAGAGGCATCCTTTGAATTGTTTGTGCCTTTGGTTATGGCAGCAATCATTGATACCGGTATTGGCAATAAAGATGGCGGATTCATCTTGAAAAGGTGTGGAATCTTGATTTTGCTGGCAATAGTGGGACTGACCTGTTCCATTACTGCACAGTATTTTGCGGCAAAAGCGGCAGTAGGTTTTGCAACTAAGGTACGTCATGCATTATTTGACCATATTCAGAAATTGTCCTATACAGAGATGGATACCGCAGGAACGGATACCATGATTACCAGAATGACCAGTGATATCAATCAGGCACAGTCCGGTGTCAATATGGTACTCCGTCTGTTTTTGCGTTCTCCTTTTATTGTATTTGGTGCCATGATTATGGCATTTACCATTGACGTAAAGGCAGCGCTTATCTTTGTGGTAACGATTCCTGTTTTATCCGTTGTGGTATTTGGAATTATGATAATTACAATTCCGTTGTTCCGCCGGGTGCAGGCATCTTTAGATAAAGTCCTTGGAGTAACAAGGGAGAATCTGACCGGAAGCCGTGTTATCCGTGCCTTTAATAAAGAGCAGGAAGAAATTGCAGATTTTGATGAGAGTAATGAGAGGCTGACGGCTGTACAGCTCTTCGTAGGAAAAATTTCAGCATTGATGAATCCGCTTACCTATATTACCATCAACGTGGCACTGGTTATTCTTATCTGGACAGGTGCAATTCAGGTAAATATCGGAAAGATTTCACAGGGTGAAGTAGTAGCACTGGTAAACTATATGTCCCAGATTCTGGTGGAATTAGTAAAGCTTGCAAACCTAATTATTACGGTAACCAAGGCAATTGCCTGTGGAAACCGCGTGCAGAGTATTTTTGAGATGGAGACTTCCATGGTGGATGGAAATGGAAGCAAAAAGGAAGATACCGGATATACCGTAGAATTCCGCAATGTTTCCATGCGTTATAAAGGTGCCGGAGCAGATACCTTAACCGGCATTGATTTTAAAAAGCAAAGCCAGGAGATACCATTGGTATTATTGGTGGAACCGGTTCGGGAAGTCCTCTGTGGTCAATCTGATTCCTCGTTTCTATGATGTCACGGAGGGACAGGTTATGGTAGATGGCATGGATGTCCGGGAATATAAGATTACGGATTTAAGAGATAAGATTGGTATTGTGCCGCAGAAAGCAGTGCTGTTTGCGGGAACCGTCCGAAGCAATCTTGCCTGGGGCAAAGAGGATGCGACGGAAGAAGAGATGCAGCAGGCACTTTCCGTTGCACAGGCAGCAGAAGTTGTAGATAAGAAAGACGGTAAGCTGGATGCGGAAGTAGAACAGGGTGGAAAGAATTTCTCCGGTGGACAAAAGCAGCGTCTTACAATTGCCAGAGCACTGGTAAAACAGCCAGAAATCCTTATCATGGACGACAGCTCATCTGCACTGGATTATGCTACCGATGCTAAACTGCGTCAGGCAATTCATAATATGCCAAACCGTCCGACCGTATTTATCGTATCACAGCGTGCCGCATCCATTATGTATGCCGATAAGATTATCGTATTAGATGATGGAACTGTTGCAGGAACCGGCACCCATGAAGAGCTGTTAAAGGCTTGCAGCGTATATCAGGAAATCTATTATTCGCAGTTTAAGAGGACGGAAGGAGGACACTGATATGAAAAAGGAATCAAGACAGAAGGAAACCCTTGGAAGAATCCTTAAGTATATGAAAAAGTACTGGTTATTCTTAGGCTTGTCCATTGCATTAGCAGTGATCAGTGTAATTTTAACCTTATACATTCCGATTCTTACCGGAGATGCCATTGATTATATCGTAGACAAAGGAGAAGTAGATTTTACTTATATTACACCAATCCTTAAGAAAATGGTGGTAGTCATTCTGATTACGGCAGTTGCCCAGTGGATTATGAATGTCTGCAACAATAAGATGACTTATAATATTGTCCGGGATATCCGTAAGGATGCTATCCGTAAAATAGAAATTCTTCCACTGAAATATTTAGATGCTCATTCCTATGGTGAAATAGTCAGCCGTGTAATTGCAGATGTAGACCAGTTCGCAGATGGACTTCTGATGGGATTTACCCAGCTGTTTACCGGTGTGGTAACAATTATCGGAACTTTAGGTTTTATGTTGAGCGTCAATGTAAAGATTACGGCAGTGGTCGTATTTTTAACACCGTTGTCTTTTGTGGTAGCAGGATTTATTGCAAAGAAAACATTCTCCATGTTTAAGCTGCAGTCGGAGACAAGAGGAGAACAGACTGCTTTAATCGATGAAATGATTGGGAACCAGAAAATTGTCCAGGCATTTTCCCATGAAGATGAGGCGTTGGAAAGTTTTGATGAAATTAATGAAAGACTGGAAAAATATTCCCTTCGTGCCTTATTCTTTTCCAGCATTACCAATCCGAGTACCCGTTTTATCAATGCGTTAGTTTATGCAGGTGTTGGCGTGTTTGGCGCAGTTTCGGCTATCCATGGTGGAATCAGTGTTGGGCAGTTATCCTGTTTCTTAAGTTATGCAAATCAGTATACGAAGCCTTTTAATGAGATTTCCGGTGTTGTGACAGAGTTACAGAATGCGCTGGCATGTGCAGCAAGAGTATTTGAGCTGATTGATGAAGAGGCACAGGTACCGGATGCAGAAGATGCAGTGGTATTAGAGGAAGTAAAGGGAGATGTGGATTTAGAGCATGTTTACTTCTCTTATGAGCCGGGGCAGAAGCTGATTGAGGATTTTAATCTCCATGTCAATCCGGGTGAGCGTGTGGCAATTGTCGGACCGACCGGATGCGGTAAGACAACATTGATTAATCTTCTGATGCGGTTCTATGATGTCAACAGCGGAACCATCCGTGTCAGCGGCGTGCCGGTTAAAGATATGACAAGAAGCAGCCTGCGCAGCAGCTATGGTATGGTATTGCAGGAAACCTGGTTAAAGGAGGGAACCATTCGTGAGAACATCTGTATGGGTAAACCGGATGCTACCGATGAAGAAATCATGGAGGCAGCAAAAGCTTCCCATGCACACAGTTTCATCAAGCGTCTGCCGCATGGTTATGACACCGTAATGTCAGAGGACGGCGGTAATCTTTCCCAGGGACAGAAACAGTTGTTATGTATTACCCGTGTTATGCTCTGCCTGCCGCCAATGCTGATCCTGGATGAGGCAACTTCATCCATTGACACACGAACTGAGATGAAGATTCAGGAAGCTTTTGGTAGGATGATGAAGGGAAGAACCAGTTTTATCGTTGCCCATCGTCTGTCTACCATTGAAGAGGCAGACATTATTCTGGTAATGAAAGACGGAAACATCATCGAACAGGGCAACCATGAAGAACTGCTTCGGAAGAATGGCTTCTATGCAGCCCTTTATAACAGCCAGTTCGTACAGTCATAGAATTGCTTTATAGTGTTACATGTTGTAACAGCATTTCATACGTTACCCCAAGTTCCGGATTAAAATTCCATGGAACGAGAGCTGCCTGGCAGCCGGGGTAACGTTTTTTGATGTCTAAAATGCATTCCATGGCGCCGCTTACGGGAGAATCGTTAAGGGAAGAAGTCCGTTCATTTCAAAGAAAGCGTCTTTCCCGGTAGAAAGCAAAATGGTATCATTAACCCGTTTTACAATCTTATCGGTCTGTGAGGCAATATATTCCGTTACCCGTTCATCCTGCCAGCGAAAGCTTTCTGCAATGGTGTCCCAGATCCATGCAGCCATATTATTAAGCTGGCTGTGAAGACCAAAAGCCACAGAATAATCAAAAGTATGGCTGCCATAGCGTATGACATGCTTTTTGGCTTTCTCATAAGTCTGATGCAGAAATGCCAGTGCCGTACTGACCGGAAGTTCCGTATCGATGGAAGCACCAAAGAGCTTTTTCTGCTCAAAGAGTGTATCACAGAATTTTTCGTAATCACTGTCGTATAAACCGGTAAGATTGCATTCGTCAAGGTGAATGGTAGGATAAGATTCCAGCTGATAGCGTTTAAGAGCCTGTTTCATGGCAGGAAGATTATTATCAATTAAAGTAATCGATGAAAAGTGTCCGGCAAGGAGTGACAAGTCCCAGTCGTTACAGCAGCCGGCACCAAAGATAGCGAGGGAGCTGTCAGCAGCAGTAGAGGCAATCAGATAGTTACTGATGGCATTGCGATACTCTGCCCAGTCTTCATAGGCGTGGGGCAGAAATTGTTTTTGCAAGAGGTCTTCGTAAAGTGACATGGGATACTCCTTTCGTTATGTGTATCAGAACGGTTGGTATAAATGTGGTTATTTTTGATGCTGAGAGGGAAAGAACATTTTCCAGGTAGCTGCACGCAGCCACTCGGCAAATGCCTTTCCTACTACTACAACAGACCACATTTATACAAACTGGTTTGCTTCCTCATCATATTCGTAGTCGATGGCAGAAAGCTTGCTGCAGAGCTCATCTTTCGAAAGATTTAATGCAGAACAGAGTTCATTTAAGGTAGGGTAGAAGTCCCGAAGCTGCGTGTTGATGTAACTTAATAACATGACTGGGTCATTTGGTATATTCATGGTGTAATATCTCCTTTTATCATTGATTGCGTAGGTGCTTGCGAAAGGGGGAGAGGATTTCCTGATAAAAAAGTTTTAAGGCATTCGCTGCACATTTGATTTTAAGATGATGAAATGCCACAGTTCTAAGTAGTCCATTTTTCTTTTTCGGATAAAAACAGTCTTTTCCATGTTTAACAGAATATTGGTACTGTCCGTCAAAGTACGGATGCCTTTTAAGGGCTGTTAGGGGCACTTGGAATTTCGTCTGGCAACAGGCAACGCTGGTACAGGGATGTACCAGCGAGGCACATTTGAACACGGATGTGAATATGTGCCGGTTGCCAGATGAAATCAGAATTATGCCGAAATTCCTAGTGCCCCTTGCAGACATTATGTGGCATCCGCTTTTGACGGACAGTGCCGATATTCTGTCAAAGCAAGTGAAAAGACAGTTTATAATAAAGAAAAATGGACTACTAAGAACAGTTGGCATTTCACATCCAAAAAAAATCAAACCTACATCGAATACCACAAAATTTCTTTATCCTTAAAACTCTCCCCTTCGCAAGCACCTATGGATTATTCGGGTATATGCCCAATTTTAGTCTAAAATTTATCGGCTGACAACCTGAAATTAATATAGAAAATGATTTACATTACTGATTTATCATGGTAGTATACTAAAGTGATAGAAAAAGAACTTAATAAAAATATATTACAAAAAAGAGGAGGAACTCTATTATGAAGAAGAAAATGTTGACTGTTTTACTGGCAGCTGCAATGACCGTGTCACTGGCTGGCTGTGGAAGTAAGGATGCAGATAAGAAAGACAATGCATCTGTCCAGAATACTGAAAATGCAAGAGCGACAATGGTTCAGACCGTACCCAGTTTGTTGTAGGATTTGACGCAGAATTTCCACCATATGGTTATATGGATGAGGATGGAGATTATACCGGATTTGACCTTGAACTGGCACAGGAAGTATGCGACAATCTCGGATGGGAACTTGTAAAGAAACCGATCAACTGGGATTCCAAGGATATGGAACTGAATTCCGGTTCTATTGACTGTATCTGGAACGGATTTACCATTAACGGAAGAGAAGATGACTATACATTCTCTGATCCATATGTAGACAACAGTATCGTTGTAGTTGTTGCAAAAGATTCGGATATTAATAAATTATCAGATCTGGCAGGAAAAGTAGTAGACGTTCAGGCTGATTCTTCAGGACTTGCAGCATTACAGGGAGATGATGCAACCGATGAAAATAAAGAGCTGACTGCATCTTTTGCTGAACTTCAGCAGGTAGCTGATTACAATACTGCATTTATGAACTTGGAGTCCGGTGCTGTAGATGCAGTAGTATTGGATATCGGAGTAGCAAAATACCAGATGTCATCCAGAGGAGATGCTTTCCGTATGTTGGATGAACAGGTATCCAGCGAGCAGTATGCAATCGGATTTAAAAAAGGTAATACAGAGTTAAAAGACCAGGTTCAGAAGACCTTGGATGAGATGGTAAAAGATGGAACATTTACTACTATCGTAAATAACTACACAGATTATAATTTACCAGAAATGGTTTGCTTAGGAGAATAGATATGTCATTTATTGCTGTAGCACAGCAGCTGGGTTCCGGTATGCTGGCATCACTTTCTATATTTGTATTAACATTGGTATTTTCACTGCCGTTAGGACTTTTAGTGGCATTTGGAAGAAAGTCACGGATTAAGCCGGTGCAGTGGCTTGTAAAATTATACATATCCATTATGCGTGGAACTCCGCTGATGCTTCAGCTTCTGGTGGTGTATTTCGGACCATATTACTTATTTGGAATCCGAATCTCCAAAGAGTATAGCTTTTATGCAACAATCATTGGTTTCTCCATTAATTATGCGGCATATTTCGCAGAGATTTACCGTGCAGGAATCGAAGGAATCCCGGTAGGGCAGTATGAAGCAGCCAAAGTATTGGGCTACTCTAAGGCACAGACCTTCTGTAAAATCATTTTCCCACAGATGGTAAAACGTGTGGTGCCGCCGGTAACCAATGAAGTTATTACACTGGTAAAAGATACTTCCATGGCATTTGTACTGGCTTATGCAGAAATGTTTACCATTGCAAAACAGATTGCAGTACCCGTGTCAGCAGCATCATGCCATTGTTTGTAGCAGGACTTTTCTACTACATCTTTAACTTTGTAGTGGCATTTATCATGGAACGAATTGAAAAGAAACTGAGTTATTATAAGTAAGGAGAGGAAAAGAATGAAGCTGTTAGAGATAAAGAATGTAAAGAAAAGCTTTTGGGGCTGTAGATGTACTTCATGATATTTCACTCTCCGTGGAACAGGGTGAGGTTGTAGCAATTATCGGTCCTTCCGGTTCCGGTAAATCAACACTGCTGCGTTGTGCCACACTTCTTGAGACTATGGATGAAGGAGAACTGGTTTATCTCGGTGAGCATGCGGTGTCAACCGGTGCGGATGGAAAATCCCAGTATGTGGGAAACGCAGAATTAAAAAAGATTCAGGGATATTTCGGACTGGTATTTCAGAACTTTAATCTGTTTCCACATTATTCCGTGTTAAAGAATCTGATGGATGCACCGGTACATGTGCAGAAGCGGAATAAAGAAGAAGTAAAGAAAGAAGCAATGGAGCTTCTTGAAAACATGGGGTTATCCGATAAGGCAGACTGCTATCCATGCCAGCTTTCTGGTGGACAGCAGCAGAGAGTTGCCATTGCAAGAGCGTTAGCACTTCATCCACAGATTTTATTCTTTGATGAGCCAACCTCCGCATTAGATCCGGAGCTTACCGGAGAAATCTTAAAAGTAATCCGTCAGCTGGCAAGTGAGCATATGACCATGGTAATTGTAACTCATGAGATGGCATTTGCCAGAGATGTGGCTGACCGTGTCATTTTTATGGATGGCGGTTATATTATTGAACAGGGTGACCCGAAGGAAGTAATCGAGCATCCGAAAGAAGAGAGAACAAAGCAGTTCCTGGCAAGATTTGCCCAGAATTAGGATTGGGTAAAACCGGGATTGCATTATTTATAAAGTCTGCTATAATTCGTCATAGGTATTTGCTTCAACGACCAATAAATATGTATGAGAACAAGCATAGGAGAAGCTATGAAGATAATTATAGTGGGCTGTGGTAATGTAGGTGCAACACTTGCAGAACAGCTTAGTAAAGAAAAACATGATATTACAGTAATTGATTGCAGACAGCAGGCTGTAGAGGCAGTGACCAATGTATGTGATGTAATGGGAATTATTGGAAATGGTGCAAGTTTTAATGCACAGACAGATGCAGGGATTGCAGATGCAGACCTTATGATTGCAGTGACAGGTTCAGATGAACTGAATCTTTTATGCTGTCTGATCGCAAAAAAAAGCAGGAGGCTGCCATACGATTGCAAGAGTCAGCAATCCTGTATACAGTAGAGAAATAGGTTTTATTAAAGAGGAATTAGGGTTGTCCATGATTATCAATCCACAGCTTGCAGCGGCACGCGAAATGGCGAGACTGCTGAAATTCCCTTCCGCGCTCAAAGTGGATTCATTTGCCAAGAGCCGGGTGGAATTAGTCAACTACCGGATTGAGGAGGACAACCCTCTTTGTAATATGCAGCTTAAGGATATGGGAAGCAGACTGCATTGTGACGTACTGATAGCAGTGGTTGAGCGTGGAGATGAAGTATATATTCCGGATGGTAATTTTGAGTTGAAAGCCAGGGATGAGATTTCCATTGTAGGAACACAGGCTAAGACGATTGAATTCTTTAAGAAACTGGGTGTGCCTACTTCTTCTGCGAGAGATGCACTGATTGTCGGTGGAGGAAGAACTTCTGTTTATCTTGCAAAGCAGCTTTTGGAAATGGGTATCCGTGTCAAAATTGTAGAACGTGACGAAGAACGCTGCGAAGAATTAAATGAAATGGTTCCAAAGGCGATGATTATCTGTGGCGATGCAACAGATAAAGACCTTTTAATCGAAGAGGGATTGTTAGAGACAGAAGCCTTTGTAGCGACCACTAATTTTGATGAAGAGAATATCATGCTGGCATTGTTTGCAAAGAGTTTATCTTCTGCAAAACTGATTACTAAAGTTCATCGTATTTCTTATGATGATATTATTGACCAGTTAGATGTAGGAAGTATTATTTATCCGAAATTCATTACTTCCGAGAGTATTATCAAGTATGTACGTGCCATGAAAAACTCCATGGGAAGTAATATTGAGACATTGAACAAGCTGAATGATAACCGGGTAGAAGCACTGGAATTTTTAATTAAAGAGGGCTCTCCGGTGGTTGGAATTCCGCTGCAGGATCTTCGCTTGAAACCTAAGATGCTGATTGGATGTATCACCCATAAAGGAAAAGTGACCATTCCAAAAGGACAGAGACTAATTGAAGTGGGAGATACGGTAATTCTTGTTACCACGACGACAGGGTTACATGATATCCGGGATGCATTAAGGTAGGAGGCTTGTCATGAATTATTCCATGATTCGATACATATTAAGCAGTGTTATGTGCTTCGAGGGAATCTTTCTTCTGCTTCCGGCAGCAACAGCAGGTATTTATCAGGAAAAGGAAGGCTTTTTATATCTGATTACCGGACTTGCCTGTATGCTGATTGGGTTTTGGGGCAGAAGAAGAAAACCGAAGAGCAGTGTATTTTATTCAAAAGAAGGATTTGCAGCAGTTGCATTAAGCTGGATAATCCTCAGTCTGATTGGCGCATTGCCAATGTATTTAACCGGAGAATTTCCATCTTATATTGATGCGTTATTTGAGACAATTTCCGGCTTTACGACAACAGGCTCAAGTATCTTAAGTGATGTAGCGGCACTTTCCCGTGGAACAGCTTTCTGGCGTTGCTTTACCCACTGGATTGGTGGTATGGGTGTGCTGGTATTTATTATGGCAGTCATGCCCCTTTCCGACAGTTCCAGCATGCATCTGATGCGTGCAGAAAGCCCGGGACCATCTGTTGGAAAACTGGTTCCAAAGGTAAAGAGTACCGCAATGATTCTCTATGGAATCTATGTAGTCTTTACGGTGATTGAGATTATTGCGCTGTTAATAGCAGGAATGCCACTCTTTGATTCCATGACATTGACCTTTGGTACCGTGGGAACCGGTGGATTTGGACTATTGAACAGTAGTATAGCATCTTATAGTACAGCGGTGCAGATTATCATTACGGTATTTATGATTATCTGTTCCATTAATTTTACTGTATATTATATGTTTTTGATTAAGCGGTACCGAAGGAAGCACTGATGTGTGAGGAAATGCGTTACTATCTTTTGATAGTATTCGGTTCGGCACTGCTTATTGCATTTAATATCAGAGCCAGCTTTGCTTCTTTTGGAAAAGCATTCCAGCAGGCAATCTTTCAGGTGGCATCTGTTATCAGTACTACAGGATTTGCCACGGCAGATTTTAATCTCTGGTACCGGAATTTTCAAGAATGATTCTGGTGCTTTTAATGTTTGTCGGAGCCTGTGCCGGAAGTACCGGCGGTGGATTTAAGGTTTCCCGTCTCATTATTATGGTAAAATCTGTCCGTAATGAAATTATGTCTGTGACCCATCCGAGAAGTGTGCAGAAGGTACATATGGACGGAAGACGAATACCGGATAATGTGGTAAAGACTGTGTTATGCTATCTGGCAGGCTATGTTGTTATTCTTATCGTATCAGTGTTGTTAATCAGTCTTGATAATTTTGATATGACAACGAACTTTACAGCAGTTATGGCAACCTTTAATAATGTCGGACCGGGACTTAACAGGGTAGGACCGACCGGTAACTTTGGTGGGTTCAGTGTTTTATCCAAGCTGGTATTGATGTTTGACATGCTGGTTGGTCGATTGGAATTATACCCGATGTTAGTGATTTTTGCACCGGGTTTATGGCGGATTCATCCTCACCGCCATGTTGGCAAAGTTCAGTAAATCTTAATAAATAATAAGGAATCCCTCCTTTGCCTGTATGCTATAATGTGTTTGGAATAGCAGACAGGCAGGAGGGATTTTTATGAAAAACCGTATTCTTGTGGTGGATGATGAGAAGGAGATTGCAGACTTAGTAGAGATATATCTGGTAAGTGAGAAGTTTGACGTAATCAAGTGTTACGATGGAGATACAGCAATAGATGCAATAGAGCATGAGAAAATTGACCTTGCAATTTTGGATATTATGCTGCCGGGGATTAGTGGACTGGAGCTGTGCCGCCGGATTCGAAAAAAAAAAGAGAATTATCCGGTTATTATGTTAACTGCAAAAGATTCCGAAGTGGATAAAGTAACCGGACTTACCATAGGAGCAGATGATTATGTGACAAAACCGTTTCTTCCGCTGGAACTGGTTGCAAGAGTGAAGGCACAGTTACGCCGTTATGAGCGCTATGGAGCAAGGACAGACCAGCCGGCAGAGAATATGTCTTTCGACGGTAATATAATAGAAAATACATCTGCAAATGGTTCATATGATGCGGCAGATGGAACTTATGCATCAAATCATGCAGGAACGGAATCGGATGATACTATTATATGCCGTGGAATTTTGTTAAAGAAATGTGCACATGAATGCTATCTGGATGGAGATGAGATTTCACTTACACCGACAGAATTTACGATTTTGCAGGCGTTGTGTGAAGCAAAAGGCAGGGTACTCAGTGCGGAAGAGCTGTTTCATATTATCTGGAAAGACGAATATTATAGCAAAAGCAACAATACCATAACCGTTCACATCCGGCATCTGCGGGAGAAACTTAAGGATACCGGTGAACGTCCAAAATACATTAAGACAGTATGGGGAGTGGGATATAAAATTGAAGGATGACAATAATAATAAAAAACTGGATTTTGCACCGGTAAGACGAAAAATATTTTCCCGGATTATATTACTGATGGCAGGAGCTTTCTTTGGCATCTGGTTTCTCTACCAGTATGTGCTGCAGGGCAGATTTGCGGATGGAATTGTAAGGTTTCTTTATGATTTTACCAGCATGACTTATGAAGATGCGAGAGATTTCTATTGGCATAATATCGGAAATCACTTCGAACTGATTTTCTTTGGGGCAATTGCACTGGTATTCTGTCTGATGTTTTATTTCTTTTTAAATTCATTTACAAAATATTTTCAGGAAATCGATGACGGAATCAATGCATTGGTGCATCATGATGGCAGCCAGATCCGCATGTCAAAGGAAATGGCTGCCATGGAAGAAAAGTTAAACAGCGTGAATGCAACTTTAAACCGGCAGCTTTATGATATTCAGATGGCAGAGAAGAAGAAGGATGAGCTGGTATTGTATCTTGCCCACGATATCCGGACACCGCTTACCTCTGTGATTGGGTATCTGAAATTATTAGAGGAGATGCCGGATATTTCAAAAGAGCAGCAGGATAAATTTATCCATGTCACCCTGGACAAAGCACTGAGACTGGAAGTTCTGGTGAATGAATTTTTTGACATTACCCGTTTTAACCGGCAGGATATTGAACTGGCAACGACAGAGATAGACCTTTATTATATGCTGATGCAGCTGTCGGATGAAGTCTACCCGCTTCTTGCACCGGAACATAAGAAAGTGGAAATACGGGCTGATGAAAACTGCAAAGTATATGGGGATGCAGATAAGCTGGCGCGGATTTTCAATAACATATTAAAAATGCCATTGCCTACAGCAACCCGGACAGTACCATTGTTATTTCCGCATGGGAGGAGCCACCGGGAACCGTTATCCTGTTCAGTAATCAGGGGCAGACCATATCACCGGAAGAACAGCAGCGTATTTTTTGACAAATTCTATCGGCGGGATGAAGCGAGACAGACCAACAGCGGAGGAGCGGGTCTGGGACTTGCCATCGCAAAAGAACTGGGGGATATGCATGGAGGAACCATCCATGTAATGAGTGAAAACAGTAGGACAACATTTAAGGTCTGCCTGCCGAGACGAAAAATGCCGACAGCTTAGAAACGCCGGTTGTATTTTTTATGCGTATTATTTTATAATATTCGTTATGAGTAAAGTAAAGAAGAAAAAAGCTAAGACAACAAAATAAAGAGAAGATAAAGAAGGAGAAAGCCGCTGCCAAAGCAGAAAGCAAGCAGGAGAAGCAGGCGGTCAAAGAGCAGAGCCGGCACGAAAAAGCCGCTTCAAAGGAACTAGAAAAGCAGGAGAAGCAGCAGCGGAAAGCAGAAGATAATAAGCGTCGTCATACCGATATCAAATGGGACCGGCTGGATAATACGGCACATCTTTTTCCGGTCATTGCAGGAGAAGCAATGAGCAATGTGTACCGGATTGCAGTTACCTTAAAGGAAGAGGTGCAGCCGGAGTATCTGCAGCAGGCACTGGATATCGTACTTCCAAAATTTCCGGGCTTTAACTTAAGACTGCGTCAGGGGATTTTCTGGTATTATTTTGAAGAAAATGGCAAGAGTGCTCCAAGAGTACAGGAAGAAAGACATTTTCCATGTCGTTTTATCAGTCACAATAAGAAACACAGCTATATGTTCCGGGTAACTTATTATAAATGACGGATTAACCTTGAGGTTTTTCATGTACTGAAAGATGGCATGGGCGGAATCAATTTCTTAAAGGAGCTGACCTATCAGTATTTAAGACTGGTGCATCCAAAGCTTAAGGAGAAACTGGGAGATAAGTTAAGCAGCGACACATCCATGAATCGTGAGGACAGCTTCCTTAAAAATTACAAACACAGCTATGCCAAGGGATATAAGACAAAGAAAGCATATCTTATCAAAGGGAAAAATTACGAACCGATGAATTTGGAGTGATTCATGGATTTGTAAAGATTCCGGCATTGAAAGAGGTATGTCATAAATATGGTGTCAGCATCAATGAGTATCTGGTTGCGGCATTTGCTTACAGCGTATATCGGGAATATCTACATGGCATGCCGGACAAACGTCCGATTCGTGTAGCGGTTCCGGTGAATTTAAGACCATATTTTAATTCCATTACCACCAAGAACTTTTTTACGGTAGTATCTGCAGAGTTTGAACCGGTGGAGGATTCCTATACGTTTGAAGAAGTATTGAAGATTACTACAGAGAGTCTTCATCAACAGATTAATAAAGAGCATTTAGAGGAACTGTTTTCCTATAATGTTTCCAATGAAAAATTATTGGTTGCAAGAGCAGTACCGCTGTTTTTGAAAAATATTGCCATGCGTTATGTGTATACATCGGCAGCACTGGCAAATACATCAACCGTAACCAACATTGGAAATGTGAAAGTGGAAGAGGATTACCAGCCATATATCAAGATGTTTTATGCATTCCTTGCCATGTCAAAGGGACAGAATATCAAGGGTACGATTTGTTCCTATCAGGCTACGCTGGCATTTACCTTTAGTTCTGTTTTAAAAGATACATCCCTGCAACGTGGATTTTTCCGAAAACTGTCAGAGGATGGTCTGAATGTGGAAATAGAAAGTAATGGTGTGTATTATGAGTAAATGTAAGAACTGTAATGTGGAAATCTTAGATGACAGCCAGATCTGTCCGCTGTGCCACAGTGTATTAGAAGAGGGAGAAGAAGGACACAATACCTATCCGGATGCATGGATTCCCACCAGAAGATTAAAATTTGTGACAAATATTATATTCTTTCTGGTGTTATTAGGCAGTGTGGCAGCAGGCTATCTCAATTATATCTGGTATCAGGGAAAACTCTGGAGCCTGATTGCAATTGCAGGACTTTGGTATCTGTTCCTGATTTTCCGGCTGGATATTTTAAGCAATAATGGATATCGGACGAAAATTATAGCAACCACATTATCCGGAATTTTATATGTGATTCTGATTGACTGGATAGTGGGATTCCATGGCTGGTCGGTTAATTATGTGCTTCCGGCAGGCATTATGCTGTTAGATGCAGGTATTGTTCTGCTCATGATTATCAATTCCAGAAACTGGCAGAGTTATCTGATGTTCCAGTTGTTTGGAATTGTATGCAGCCTGATACCGCTGCTTTTGATAGCACGTCACATCGTGACCCATCCGGGCTTAAGTGAACTGGCATTTGGAATATCGGTATTTTTATTCCTCGGAACGCTGATTATCGGTGACCGCAGAGCCAGACTAGAGTTAAAGAGAAGATTTCATGTAAGGTGATTATGGAAGAAAGTAAGACGAGTGTACAGGGCAGAGTCATCCGTGACCTAATTGCCCATTTTGCAAGTGATAACTTGATAGGAAGAAAATTCAAGACCGGAGAGCTTCGTAAGAAAATGGTGGAACCGGCGTGGAAATGCCCGGACTGTTTTCTGATGCAGAAAATTAAGATGCCACAGTTTGAAATGGAGCTTTTAACCTCCATGCAGAATCCGAGGGAAGATAAAGTAGTTCTGCAGCTGCATGGTGGCGGGTATATTGGAAAAATGCGAAATGCCTACCGCACCTTTGCCGGACTTTACAGCGAGGTGGGAAGAGGAATCAGTGTGCTGACCATCGATTACCGCGTGGCACCGGAGCATCCTTTCCCGGCAGCATTGGAAGATACGGTGGAAGCCTATGAATGGCTGCTAAGCTGTGGATTTAAGCCGGAACAGATTATTGTGGCAGGTGATTCTGCCGGAGGTGGACTGGCATTGGCACTTTGCATGTACTTAAAGGATCATGGAAAAGCACTTCCCTGCGGACTGATTGCTATGTCTCCCTGGACAGATCTGACTGCCAGTGGTGAATCCTATGATACGAATTATGAGCGGGACCCTTTATTTGGAAATACAAGAGACAGTCTCATTTATAATAAGGATTATGTAGGAGACGCAGACGAAACGAATCCTTATATTTCACCGTTGTTTGGTGACTTCACAGGATTTCCGCCAATGCTGATTCAGGTAGGTTCTTATGAGATGCTTTTAAGTGATTCCACATCCGTAGCAGAAAAAGCAAAGAAGCAGGGCGTAAAAGTCCGATTAAGCATTTACGAAGGAATGTTTCATGTATTCCAGATGGCAATGCTTATGATGCCGGAATCCAAGCGGGCATGGGCTGAAGTCGGTAAATTCATTGAGATGATTTCGGAATAAAAATCCGCTGTATCGGAAAAGACTGATTAAAATGTCTCAACCGGGACAGCGGATTTGGTATATGCAGGTAACTAACGTTTGTTAGTCAGGTGTGACACGTTCATATAATTTGGCAGCCCATTTTCATAGGAAATGGAAGTCTCGCCCTGAATCAGTGGGAGAAGATATGCTACCATTTCTTCGGTAACGTCATTTCCACGCTCGTTAATCCATGCTCTTGGAACGGATTTTGCTTCGTTCGCAATATTTTTGATTTCTGCATAACCGTATTCGATGGTATATGGTGCATTGGAAGTACGGTTCATGGTTACCATAGAAGCGGTAATACCCTGTTTTGCAAAAGCAACAGCATGTTCACCGGAAGCAACTGCTTCATTTAAATCGGTGGCAGAAGAAAGGTGGGCAGCGCAACGTTGTAATACATTTACTTCTACAGAACGGACTTTTACGTTGATATTGTCTTTAATCAGATATTCTAGCGCTTTACCGGCACCGCTTAACTGGCTGTGACCGAAGGTATCTTCCTTGCTTTCTCCGGCACAGATATAATTGCCTTCTGCATCATGAATTCCTTCAGATACCGCAATGATAATATTGTTGTGTTCCTCTAAGAGAGCACGCACATCCGTTAAGAACTCATCTTTATCAAAATTGCATTCCGGAAGATAAATAAGATGCGGTGCATCGCTGTATTCGTTTCTGGCAAGGGCGGAAGCGGCGGTCAGCCAGCCGGCATCGCGTCCCATAATTTCTACGATTGTTACACTCTTTACGGCATAGATAAATGTATCATGTGCAATTTCAAGTAAAGAAGACGCAATATATTTGGCTGCAGAGCCAAATCCCGGAGTGTGGTCTGTTACCATCAGGTCATTATCGATGGTCTTTGGAATACCAATAATGCGTACATTGCTTCCGATACGCTCGGCATATTCGGAAAGCTTTAATACGGTATCCATGGAATCATTTCCGCCGATATAGAAGAATGCACCGATATTCAGCTTTTCAAACTGCTTGAAAATATAGTTATAAGAAGAATCATCATCCATAAAATCCGGCAGCTTAAAACGGCAGGAACCAAGGTACATTGCCGGTGTGTGAATCAGACGCTCTAATGCATTATCGTCTGCTTCCATAATTTCGGAAAGGTTAAGATCATGTTCATTTAAAATACCTAAGATTCCATTTACGGAACCGTAAACAGTGCCATAGCAGCCGGCAGCACCTTTAATGACACCGGCAAGGCTTGCATTTATTGCAACGGTTGGTCCGCGGACTGGGCAACCATGCAGTTTTGAATCGATGTATTCATAGTCAGACTCCTTTGTGAGTTCAAAGATTTGTGTTAGGATATATAAGAAAGTTATAGTTACGATAAGAAAATATCCTACAAGAATAACTATATATGATAGAATCGGAAAAGGCAAGACTAATCCGGCGGGAGTGGGAAGAACCGGAAAAGAAAATAGAGGAAAGGCAAAAGAGATGGAAAATTGTATGCTCTGCCCAAGAGAATGTGGGGTAAATCGTAAAAAAGGTGAAATGGGAGTCTGCGGTCAGACAGCAGCTATAAAGGCTGCAAGAGCGGCACTTCATATGTGGGAAGAACCGTGCATTTCCGGGCAGAATGGCTCCGGAACGGTATTTTTCAGCGGCTGTAATTTAGGCTGTATCTTCTGCCAGAATCACAATATTGCCACAGGAAAAGCTGGAATTGAAATAAGTATAGAGCGGCTGGCAGAAATTTTCCTGGAATTGCAGGAAAAGGGTGCAAATATCAATCTGGTAACGGCAGGACATTTTGTACCACAGGTGGTTGGGGCACTGAAGATGGCAAAGCAGCAGGGACTTTATCTTCCGGTTGTTTATAATACCAGCTCCTATGAAAAGGTGGAAACACTTCGCCTGTTAGAGGGTTATGTGGATATTTATCTTCCTGATTTAAAATATGTTGACAGCGCAATCAGCAACAGGTATTCCCATGCAGCGGACTATTTTACTTGTGCCAGTGCAGCGATTGCAGAAATGGTGCGGCAGGTAGGCGAGCCGGAATTTGTTTTCGAACGGGCAGCAGGCAAAGAAGGCAGCAGTGCAGAATTTCTGGCAGAAGAGAAAAAGAAAATTTCGGAACAGCAGAATAATATGATATTTGACGCAGTAGAATATCAGGAACGCAGCGAAGCCGGGGAGTTTCTTCTGATGAGAAAAGGCGTCATTGTGCGCCATCTTGTTATGCCGGACTGTGTGGAAGATTCCAAGCGTGTGATATCTTATCTTCTTAAGACCTATGGCGGTCAGATTTTTATCAGCATTATGAATCAGTATACGCCGCTGCCACAGTGCAGGGAGTATCCGGAATTAAGCCGCCGGGTAACGGAAGCGGAATATGATGCGGTGGTGGATTATGCGATTGAACTTGGCATTGAAAATGGCTTCATCCAGGAAGGAGATGTGGCAGAGGAGAGCTTTATCCCGGAGTTTGATGGAGAAGGGATTGTACGGAAAGATGTAGATAGATAATTGCAATAATAAAAAGAAATAGCATCCCACTCGTCCAAAGTAGATGCTATTTCAAAAATAGTTTTCACTGAGGGCAAATCGGAGCATATCCGATTACCTTTCTAAGTGGAGTATATATGAAAATATTTGCAATTTCAAGCAAACTTTTTGACTTGCTCTATGGTCATTTGATAGGTTCTAATTTTAATCTGAGATATTTCATTTCGTCATTAATTAATTTGACTGTTTCTACTGCATTTTCATTTTTTGCATTTCAGGATACGCTCAAGTCTTTGAAATTCATCTATTAACATTCCAGTATATTGTTTATCTGTTAACATAGATTCTTCATTCATTTTAACACCTTCTTCCATAAAAATATTATATCATAGTTAAATAGAGCGTAGCAACTTGGAATTTACTATTGATATATGGTTTGTCCTTCCTTTTTACTGCTTTATAGTAAAAAATGGAATAAAAAGAATTAATTCAAGTTCAATTGATGAAAATGCGTATTAAACACACATAAAAATATTTGCAAACACACAAAAAATGTGTATAATATAATTGAAAGGGGGATACTATTTGAAGAATAGGGAATTAGTAAAGAAACTGGAAGCAGCAGGCTTTTCGTTGGAAAGACATGGTAGTAATCATGATATATATACAAGAGGTTTAGACGAAGAACAGATTCCAAGACACAAAGAAATTAATGAAAGATTAGCAAAAGGCAATTATAAGGAAATGGGGATTATAAGAATTCCCATTTCTATATATGATAATTATAAATGATATGATGAGATTAAGAATGGAGGTTGTTTTGTATGAGACAGGTATATCCAGTAATTTTTACACCACTGAATGATAAAAAGATACTGTATTAATAGAGGTGCCGGATTGGGAAATATTAACTGAGGGGTATGGAATGGCTGATGCAGTGAAAATGGCAAGGGATGCAATCGGTCTAAAAGGAATAACCTATGAAGATAAAGAAAAAAAAAAAGTTTCCAGAGGCAAGTTCTATAAATGAAATTGATACTTCTAAGGGTACTTTTGCAGAAGATGGAGAGGGCTATGTATCATTTGTTGATATTGATTTTACAGAGTATCGAAGGAGAGTAGATAATAAAACAGTAAGAAGAAATGTAACATTGCCAAATTGGTTAAATCAGGAAGCAGAAAAAGCACATATAAATGTTTCCAGAGTGTTACAGGAAGCACTTATGTTAAAATTAAATGTTTCAAGATAAAAGTAATCTAAATGATAAAAATCTTGACATCTCCCGCAAAAGTTCTATAATACATTTTCGGTAATGCGAGGATGTAGAAAGATGAATAAAGAAAGAGACTATTTTTTGATAATTTAAAAGCGGTATTGATATTCTTAGTTGTGCTTGGACATTTCCTGCTTCCAATCCGTGGAGACAATCCACTGGTGGTAGTGAAACGGCTCATCTATGTATTTCATATGCCGCTTTTTGTATTTATCTCCGGCTATTTTGCCAAGAAAATTTATAAAAATGGACAATATAATTTTAAGAAAATATTGTATCTGCTGAAAGCATATGTTGTGTTCGTTGTGGCAATTCAGATAGTATATGCCATTGCGGGATTTGAAAAATTTACGGAGATAGATTTCTTTTCCCAAAGTGGTGCACCGTGGTATTTATTTGCAATGATTGTATGGTATCTGACGATACCACTTGTCCGTAAATGTAAAGCGGTGCCGGTTCTTTTGCTTACTGTAGTGCTGGCATTAACAGCTGGCTATTTTAAAAATGTGGGGGACTTTTTATGTCTGTCACGAATTCTGGTATTTGGACCGTTTTTCTATCTGGGTTATTTTCTGGAGCAGAAGACACTGGAAAAAGCATTGCAGCCAAAGCTTCAGAGACTGGTGGTTCCATGCGCGGAGGCAATCTGTATCTTTATTCTGGCATATGGAGCAAGGTTGAAAGATTCCCTGGGAATGGTATATGAAAATATATCCTATTATGAACTGGAAGAAGTGTGGAAAGGACCGATGGTCCGCCTTTCCCTGATGATTGCAGCATTTCTTATTTCCTGGGCAATTATGTTTTTCATTCCGAGAGGAAAGACAAGGTTGTCAGTAATCGGACAGAATACCATGCCGGTATATATGCTGCACCGGATTTTACGGGATATTCTGATGTTTGCCGGAATCTATGATTATCTGGGTGACTGGGGCTGGATAGCATTTTTTATCCTGTTGGGATTAAGTGCCGGAATCGTATATGTGTTAAATAATTCACATGTTGTTAATCAGGTCAACCGGATACTGGCATTACATACGCCACAGTTGATCAGAAACTTAAAAAGGCAACGGGCACGTTAGTCTGGATGGAAGAGATTGATACCATTGGAATGATAAAGAGAGGTGGTCGTATGTCAGAAAATAGAAAAATTCGTGTTTTTATCAGTTTAACGGATATGTCCAGGGTGTGGGATTCCGCTATCGCATGTCGCATCTGGCGGGGCATTTTGGTGTGACTGGCTGGGTGCGCAATGAATATGACGGCTCGGTACAGGCAGAATTGCAGGGACTGCCGGAAGAAATTGATATGATAATTCAAAGACTCTGCCAGGACCGTTACATCGAAATCCGCAGCATGGACAGAAAAGAACTTCCACTGGATGAGACGGAACAGGGCTTCCATGTAAAATATTAAAATGCAAAAAGCAGCTTCTGGCATACTTTGTCAGGAGCCTTTTTACTTTACAGGAAATTGCTTTCCTATAAAGTAAAAACGCTCTGCGAGGATGCGCACTGCGGCGTATAAGGTAGATGTCGCAAGCGACCGCCGCAGGCGCGAGAATGTGCCAAGGTACATTCTTTGTTCAGAAAAGTTGCAAAAATAGCAAGAAATAGTAAACTGTGGGATATGCAAGTATACTACTATGAAAATGAATTAGAGGATGAATTCAATGCATTTGACAACTTTGTCATCCAGCTTGCCTTCGAACAGGCTAAATTGAAAAAGAAAAAGATGTACCGTGTAATCCGGGAAGGCAATTATACCGGATTTCCGGGATTTTACGGAGTGTTAATGCGCCATTGCAACACACTGCCGTTAAGCTCTAATTTTAAGACCATGGAAGACAGTGATGTTTTAGATGATGACGGATTCTATGTGCAGGAATATACGGTGCATTTCTGTGAACCGATTTATCCGGATCCGAATAAAAAGCGTGCACAGAATTCCTGTGAGATGCGGGATAAGAATTATGAAGCGTGGAAAGCTGTTTACGAGCGGACCTATGGAGAGAAACTGACCTATAGTTGTGATGAGGAACAGTCGATTAAAGAGAAGAAAGCACTCTAATAAAAGTTGTAGGAAATGTAATATGTATTGAGAAAGGGTAAAGGGATAAATTATGAATAATCAGTGGAACCAGATGCCATCAAACATGCCGCCACAGCAGAGACCGCCGATGCCACCGAATATGCCGCCACGACAGGGAAAAATGCCACGGCCGGAGCTCTCTCCGGAAGATAAGAAGCAGGCAGACAAATTATGTATTATTTCCATGATTTTGATGTTTGCACCGATGGTAGTAATTTTTCTAAAGAATATTATTCTGGGACTGTTGTTTGATGCAGGAAAAGAAGAATTTTATTATAATATCGCAAGCAGCTATGTATTAGGTTCAATTCTGACTTTTCTTATGGCTGGCTGTGGAATTGCAGCACTGGTACTTATGATTTTGGTCCGTGTAAAATATCCGCAGAGTGTATTTGGTAAAGTGCTGATGTGGCTTTATATTGCACTTGCCATTCTTGTAGTAGTATTTATAGCAGTAACAATTATTGCCTGTGGGCTGGCATTTGCAAGCTGCGTCCGAAGTTGTCCGGGCTGATGAGGCAGGAAAATAAATGATTGATATTACGATTTTGCACTGGAGAATTTCGCCGTATTTTATCTGTTTTCTCTTAAGCTTTGTACTGGCATATCTTTATGTCACATGGTATTTGAAAAAAGCAGGAGTAAAGGGCAGCCATATCTTTTATTCAGAGCTTTTGAATACAGTACTGGCATTATATTTTGGAGCATTTTATACTTTTATTGTGCAGCTGGCAGAACAGGGTAAAGTAGAAACATTTGGTTTTTCCAGTCTTGGCGGTATGGCGGGCATTCTGCTTGGTGTGTGGATTTTTACAAAAATCAGTAAGGAACATAAGATGGAGCTATGGACTGCATATGTGCTGGCATTGGGACTGATGTATGCGGTCTCAAAGCTCGGCTGCTTTTTTGCAGGCTGTTGTGTTGGCATGAGATATCAGGGACCTGGCAGTATCCGCTATCTTGATAATGGAGCAGAGGGGGAATGCCTTTTTCCGGTCCAGCTGGCAGAGACAATCTTATTTCTGCTGGCGTTTTTGCTGCTTCACAGGCTGGCAGAACGAAAAAGGAATGGTATAATTCCAAAGAGTCTGCTGCTGTATGCGATATTAAAATTCGTACTGGATTATCTGAGGTATTATGAAGACAGAAGGATTTTCAGTGCGAACCAGTGGGGATGTCTGCTGGTAGCTGTAAGTGTATTGCTCTATGAGGCAGTACGGCAAATCAAACAAAGAACGAATAATAAAGTAATATAACGGATATGAGAAAAGAGTTTTGTGGGTGTTGTGCCGGCAGAACTCTTTTGCATTGTTATGCATCCCTAGAAGCTGCCGGACAGGTTATGGTGGTTATCAAGCGTTATATTTATTGTAAAAGTCTGGATTCGGAACAAAGTATTTGGAAAAACTTGAAAATGAGTTTACATAATATATGTACAAAATATGGGACACATCCTGCTGTAACATAATCTTATCAGAGAGCAAAGCCACAGAAAAATACCAGAAAAGTGGCAGAAAAGCGAAGGAAAAGATAAGATAAAAAAAGACACAGGGAGGTCACAATTATGCGCGATAATACAGTACATGTAAGAAGAGGAAAGAAACATCCGTCAAGAATGGAAATGATAGTGCTTGCAGCTCTTGCAGCCCTTATGGTAAGCGGCGGAACATTATTACTGCTGGCAGCTTTGCTGGGACAGGATATTACAGACTGGAACCACAGAGCAGCAATTACAGCAGGTCTTTCTCTTGCCGGAGTTGTGTGGGGATGGTTAATTAGGGCAAACCGTTAGACATATCCGTGGGATAAGTACGACATGGTTTTTCGAATTGAGGTTGACGCATTCCCGATAGTTTTCTATAATGAAACTGATTATATTGTACAGGAAAATCAAAAGAAGATTTTCTGTTGTTTTGGAGAAAAAGGGAATTGAAGGAGACGGAAAATGAAGAAAACAATTCGTAAGATAGAGATACTTTTCATGACATTGATTTGCATTTTTGCCATGTCAGGAATGCCGATGCAGGTATATGCAGGTCCTGCGGATAATTCGCTGGAGACACTGACAGTAGCCGAGGGTTCATTATCACCTGCATTTGAAGGAAGCCGTATGTACTATACGGTACAGGTAGCACAGGATGTAAGCAGCGTGACGGTAAGTGCAAAAACGGTAAATCCGGCAGCAACGATTCAGTCCGGGGTGGGAACCACTACCTTAAAAACAGATGGAGATACAAAGATTGACGTAGTAGTGCAGGCAGAGAATGGAAATCTTGCAACTTATCATCTGACCATAACCAAGTCTGCAACAGGTGCTGCAACAGATACTACAACAAGCACAGACACAGGCAATACTCCAGCGGACAATAATACCGGAGCAGATAATGGCACAGATACAGCCACACCGACGATACTGTATCTGCCTATACCGTGTCAGAAGATTTCGCAGCAGAACAGATTCCGGCGGATTTTACAGAAGCGCAGGTAACTTATCAGGGAGCTGAATACCGTGGTGCAACTTTTAACAATGGTAATTTATCTCTTTTATATATGACAGATGCAGCAGGAAATGCAGGCTTTTATGTGGTAAATGGCACCGATGGCAGTGTGTGCCCATATATTCGTATCGATAATGGGGATAAGTATCTGATTTTAATGACACCTTCGGCAGTGTCTTCCTTTGTACCGGGCGAAGCAACCGCGCCTATTCAGGTTGGGGACAGTACATTTGAAGATGCATACGTAACAGATACAGAAAATATTTATACCGTATATGGAATGACAAATGATGGACAGGAAGGCTGGTATAATTACAATACCAGTGATGGAACCTTCAGCGAATACCAGTACAGTGACAGCACGGAGGAGGATACCGATACCACCTATCTTCAGAATGCATTAAATGACTTAAATGACAAATATACCGCTAGAAAAGACCGGGATTTAAAAATTATTGCCGGATTAATTGTAGTAATCGTAATTTTATTTTTATCATTATTAATCTGTTGCTTCGTGGAAGAAGAGGTTATGAAGAAGAGGACGATGATGAAATCGAAGAAGCAGTAGATATCTTTGAAGAAGAAAAAACGCAGAAAGGCAAAGAAGAAACAGAAATTCGTAGAAGATACCGGTAAAGTCGAAGAAGAACCGGTCAAAGAAAAAAGAGACCAGTGCAGTGAAGGGGCTGCCAGAGAAAGTAGAGTCAGAAGAAAAAGAAGAAGCGGATTCCGCCGCTCAGTTACCGGAAGAAGTGGCAGAACGGTTAGGTGAAACTGACTTTATGGAAGAATTTGAAGAAGAACCGGAATTTATGTCCGGCAGAAAGAAACGTGAAAAGGAAAAGAGAAAAAAAGAGAAGAAACGGCGGAGCAAAGATATTTTTGATGACGATGATGAAGATAATGGATCTTTGCAAGCCATGATGACTTTATTGAAAAAGAATCATCAGATGATGATATTGAAGTAATGGATTTAAATGATTTATAAGAGAATTGGCGCGTAGTGACAGGAGGATTTTATGCATAAACCATATACAAAACAAGCGCAAAAAGTAATAGAACTGACGACAAAGGCAGCCAGAAGTATGCATCATAATTATATTGGAACAGAGCACCTTTTACTGGGATTGCTAAAAGAAGGCAGTGGAGTAGCTGCCTGTGTTCTGATGGATGCGGGAGTAGAAGAAACCCGTCTGGTAGAACTGATAGAAGATTTAATCGCTCCATCTTCGGATGTGGCAGTATTAGACCGGAAAGGTTACTCTCAAGGATTCAGCATATCATTGAGACCGCTGACCAGGAGGCAGAGCGTTTTGACAATGAGAATATCGGAACAGAACACCTTTTAATTGCATTATTGAAAGAGGCAGACTGTGCCGGTGTACGTCTGTTGAATACACTGGGTGGAATATCCAGAAGATTTATATCGAGACTCTGGTAGCCATGGGAGAAGACGCAAACCGCTATAAAGAGGAGATTGCGGCAAGCAAATCCGGAAAAAAAGGAAAGCAGTAGAAGTAACGCCAACCTTAGATCAGTATTCCAGGGATTTAACTGCTATGGCAGCCTATGGTGAGATAGACCCGGTGATTGGCAGAGAGGCAGAGATTGCCCGCGTGATTCAGATTTTAAGCAGAAGAACGAAGAACAATCCATGTCTGATCGGAGAACCGGGAGTTGGAAAGACAGCTATTGCAGAAGGACTTGCCCAGCGTATTGCATCCGGACTGGTTCCGGATACAGTCCGGGGAAAACGAGTGGTAACACTGGATTTATCCGGAATGGTAGCAGGCTCTAAATACCGTGGAGAATTTGAAGAGCGTATCAAAAAAGTGATTCAGGAAGTGACAAAAGCAGGAAATGTACTTCTTTTCATAGATGAACTTCATACCATTATCGGAGCAGGTGGAGCGGAAGGTGCTATTGATGCATCCAATATTTTAAAGCCATCCCTTGCCCGTGGAGAAATACAATTAATCGGAGCAACCACATTAGAAGAATACCGTAAATATATTGAAAAAGATGCAGCCCTGGAACGTCGTTTCCAGCCGGTAACGGTGGAAGAGCCGACGGAAGAACAGGCGATAGAGATATTAAAGGGATTAAGAGAACGCTATGAAAAGCATCATCATGTACAGATTACAGATGCGGGAATAGAAGCGGCAGTGAAGCTGTCTGCCCGTTATATTGCAGACCGTTATCTGCCGGATAAAGGCCATTGATTTGATGGATGAGGCTTCCTCGAAGGTTCGCCTTGGCGGATTTAAAATGCCGGAGAAGATTAGTGAACTGGAGCGTAAGATTGCTCAGTTAGAGGACGATATGGAGACGGCATTGATGGAACAGCGGTTTGAAGATGCCGGGGCAATCCGCAAGGAGAAGGAAGCTGCCCGGAAGAAATACGAAAGCAGGTGGAAAAATACCATCGGGATGCAGACAAGAAGAAACTGGTTGTTGGAGAAAATGAAATTGCAGAAATTGTATCTGACTGGACAAAGATACCGGTGAAGAGACTGGCAGAGGGCGAGGCTGCACGTCTCAACCGTCTGGAAAAGACACTGCATAAGCGTGTAGTAGGACAGGAAGAGGCAGTCAGTGCAGTGGCAAGAGCAGTCAGAAGAGGACGGGTAGGATTAAAAGATCCGCATCGTCCGATTGGTTCCTTCCTTTTCTTAGGACCGACCGGAGTTGGTAAAACAGAGATAACAAAGGCACTGGCAGAGGCTGTCTTTGGCGATGAGCAGGCAATGATTCGTGTTGATATGTCAGAGTACATGGAGAAGCACAGTGTTTCTAAAATGATTGGTTCACCGCCAGGTTATGTAGGTTATGAAGAAGGCGGCCAGCTCAGCGAAAAGGTCAGAAGAAAACCATATTCTGTTATTCTTTTTGATGAAATTGAAAAGGCACACCCGGATGTATTTAATGTATTGCTTCAGGTACTGGACGATGGACAGATTACAGATGCCCAGGGCAGGCGGGTAGATTTTAAGAATACGATTATCATTATGACTTCCAATGCAGGGGCGCAGTCTATCATTGCACCGAAGAAGCTTGGATTTGCTGCAGGCGAAGATGAAAAGAAGAATTATGAATACATGAAAAATGGTGTAATGGAAGAAGTCCAGAGAATCTTTAAGCCGGAGTTCTTAAACCGAATTGACGAGACCATTGTATTCCGGGCTCTCAATAAAGAGGACATGAAGAAGATTGTCACCATTTTAAGCAAATCTTTAATTGACCGGTGTGAAAAACAGATGGGTATCCATCTGACCATAACCGGCAGCGTAAAAGGATACATTGCCGAGAAGGCATACAATCCGAAATATGGAGCAAGACCATTGCGGCGTATGATACAGACACAGATAGAAGATATGCTGGCAGAAGAGATTTTATCCGGTAAAATCAAGCCGGGAGATGATGTGGAAATCCGCATGGTAAAAAAGGAAATAAAAACCGTTGTGAATTCATCAAAATAACTGGAAAAATGTGTCGAGATAAGCTATAATATTTTCATAAAATTTACGAAAAAGTCATCATGGGATAGTGGCTTATAGGAGGATAAAAAATGGCTGTAGTTGCTGAATTAATTCGTTCAGAAGCAAACGGAACAATCAGTTTTGGAGATTATACACTGGGAGCAAAATCCAAATTGGACAATTTTGAACATGCGGGAGATTTGTACAAAGTTAAGACATTTCGTGAGATTACCAAATTAGAGAGAAATGGAATGTTTGTATATGAATCTGTTCCAGGAACTGCAGTTACAAATATGACAGCGTCCGAAAACGGTGTGGAATTTGAAGTAGAAGGACCGGAAGATGCAGAGATTACACTTGGCTTAATGGAAGAGACAGAGTATGATGTATTTGTAGCAGGAAAATCAATTGGTCAGATGAAGACCAATTTAGGTGGCAAATTAACACTTAGCGTAGAATTAGACCCGGAAACTCCGGTTGCAGTAAAAGTATCCAGAGTATAAATGGATATATCAATAAGATGATAAGAAAGAGAATCCAATTCCAGCGGATTGGGTTCTCTTTTTACTAATTTACGAGAGTAGCGAGAAAAAATCCGGGAGAAAAGAAGGAACTAAGCTCGTAAAGCGTGTTTCTCGCAGTTGCCGGTAGGTAAGAAAGACAATTATTGCAAGAATAAGGGGGAAAATAGATGGCAAAGGGAAAAGCAACCATATTTTTCTGCCAGGACTGTGGCTATGAATCATCCAAATGGATGGGACAATGCCCGGGATGCGGCGGGTGGAATACTTTTGTAGAAGAAGTGATAGATAAATCAGCACCTGCAAAAGTGCGGAAGGAAGCAGCAAAAGCAGAAGTTGTAAAAATTGCAGATATTAAAACAGGACGGGAAGAGCGGCTGACTACAGGACTAAAAGAGTTAGACCGGGTTTTGGGAGGTGGAATCGTAAAAGGTTCCCTTGTTTTAGTCGGTGGAGATCCTGGAATTGGAAAATCCACGCTGCTTTTACAGGTGTGCCGGAATCTTTCCCTGCAGAAGACCGATGTATTATATATTTCCGGAGAGGAATCCCTGCAGCAGATAAAAATTCGTGCAGAGCGTATCGGAGAATTTGGCGATACTTTATCACTGCTTTGTGAGACCAATCTGGATACTATCAAAGAAGTGATTAGCAGAACAAAACCGGAAATCGTGGTCATTGACTCAATTCAGACCATGTATAATGAAAATATTACATCGGCGCCTGGCAGTGTTTCCCAGGTCCGGGAAGCAACCGGAGTTCTGATGCAGATTGCAAAGGGGCTTGGTATTTCTATTTTTATTGTCGCCATGTGACCAAAGAGGGTGTTGTGGCAGGCCCCGTGTGTTAGAACATATGGTAGATACGGTATTGTATTTTGAAGGTGACCGTCATGCGGCATATCGTATATTGCGTGGCGTAAAGAACCGTTTTGGTTCCACCA